>Ga0233356_1000017_pt1 | contig 89227 bp, 83 predicted proteins | sample GEONSFMMS_FD_180700 | JGI IMG/M metagenome (GOLD analysis project Ga0233356, IMG submission 180700) | Soil microbial communities from Shasta-Trinity National Forest, California, United States - GEON-SFM-MS | ecosystem: Environmental > Terrestrial > Soil > Temperate forest > Bulk soil | place...
CAACGGTGGCGCTGGAACCGGCGACCGCATCACCGAGATTCAGTCTCCGCGCGTATGGCGTTTCGGAGCGAAGATCACCTTCTAGACTCAGGATTCCCGCTGTCCCGAATGCCCGCTGGGGAATTTCCCCCAGCGGGCATTTCTTTTCGGGACGAATCCGACCCGGAGGTTTCTCATGAAGAAAGCGCTTACGCTCATCGTCCTGCTTCTGCTTGTTGCCGCTTCGCTCGCCGCGTCCGAAGACTGGCGCGGCAATAACCGGCTCGCCGGCCTGGTGGTCGACAAGAAGACCGGGGCTCCGGTCAAAGGAGCGACGGTCAAACTCCGGGTCCAGAAGGGCGCAAGCGGCGGCCCCGACGTCACGACCGACAACAATGGCAAGTGGGCGGTCCTGGGTCTGGCGGCCGGAGCGTGGAACATCGATATCGAAGCGGCGGGATATGCCACGACCCAGGGATCGATTGCGATTCGAGAAGGCGAGCGCCTCCCGCCGCGCAAGGTCGAAATCGAGCCGGCCATCGTTGTCGCTGCTGCAGCTCCGGAAGCGCCACCCGTGGAAGAGGTCAAGATCGGCGGTCAGGTTGTCTCAAAAGACATCGCCGAGGCTGTCGAAGCGGGCAACACCGCACTGACCGCGAAGAACTTCAAGGACGCGGTGGCCTCGTACGAGAAGGCGTCCGCAGCTCTTCCGGCCTTCATGCCGATCCGTTTTGCTCTGGCGCGCGCGTACTACGGTGCCGGCGATCTGAAGAAGGCGGTGGCCACGATGGGCGACGTCTACACCGCCGATCCAGCCAACGCCCGCAACGCCATGCTCTACGCGAACATGCTGCTCGAAGACGGCCAACTCGAGAAGGGGAAGGCGATCGTCGACAAGCTTCCGGCCGACGCCGTCGACGCCACCGCGCTGACGAACATCGGTATCGTGCTGATGAACAAGAAGCAGCCCGCCGCAGCCCGCGACTACTTCACGAAAGTCATCGAGTCGAATCCGAAGGACGCCGACGGCTACTACTACCGCGGCCTGGCCACGATCCAGGCAGGCAAAGCAAAGGAAGCAAAGGCCGATCTCCAGAAAGTGATCGAGCTCGCTCCCGACAGCGATCAGGCAAAAGAAGCGAAAGAGTATTTGAAATCGATCAAGTAACTTCTTGCGCGGCATCAGATGAGCTGCGGACTGCAGCCAGGATATTCGGATGCATTGCGTAGAATGAGCTCCTGATGGCTTACTCGCATGCCGCAATCGCACCGTCACAGCAGGTGACCATGCGCGTGTTCGCCGTGTTGATGCTCCTGGCTGCCGCTTGTTCCCGGCAGGCCGCGGTCGATCCGAAGGCGCCGATCATCATCATCTCAATCGACACGCTCCGGTCGGACCATCTCCCGGCATACGGGTATACAAAAATCGAGACGCCTGCCATCGATCGGTTCCGCAAAGACGCCGTTCTGTTCGAGCGGGCGTACTCTCACTGTCCACTCACGCTTGTCTCCCACGCGTCGGTTTTTACGGGTCTGCTCCCGGCGGAGCACGGCATCCGGGACAACCTTGGCTACAACCTCAACCCCAAGGTGCCGACCATCGCCGAATTTCTGAAATCGAAAGGCTATGCCACCGGTGGCGCAGTATCTGCTCTTGTATTGCGCGGAGAAACCGGTATCAAGCGTGGTTTCGACTTCTGGGACGACAGCATTGACTTCGATATCAATGCATTGAGCATCGGCCGCGCACAACGCAGTGGCGAGGAAACGCGGCAGATTGCCGAGAAGTGGATCGGGGAGCATAAATCGGTCCCTTTCTTTTTCTTTTTTCACATCTATGAACCGCACACGCCGTACGAGCCGGCTGAACCGTTCCGGTCGAAATATGGGAACACTTATGACGGAGAGGTCGCGACCGCTGACGATGTCGTCGGTAAATTCGTGTCCTACCTGCGTGAACAGGGCATCTATGACAAGGCCACGATCATTCTGATGTCCGATCATGGAGAAGGACTCGGCGATCATGGCGAGGACGAGCATGGCATCCTGCTGTACCGTGAAACGCTGCAGGTTCCGCTCATAGTCAAGTTTTCACGGTCGGCACAAAAGGGAATGAGCGTTGCGAAGCCCGTGCAGCTTATCGATATTTATCCGACCATTGCCGGCGCGTTTGACGTGGTGAAGAGCGAGGGCATCTCCCTTGCCCGGATCGCCCATGGCGAAGCCGCCGGTGAACGCGATATCTACTCGGAGACCTATTATCCGCGGCTCCATTTCGGGTGGAGTGACATGCACTCGATCATTGCCGGCACGAACCATTACATTCACTCCCCCAAGCCGGAGCTTTACGACGTCGTAACGGACCCCGCGGAAAGTAAAAATGTTCTCCTCGAGAAGCGCCGGGATTATGTAGCGCTGCGCGGGCGCATTCAGCCCTTCATTCACGCGGCAACGGCGCCGGCCGCCGTCGACGATGAACAGAAACAACAACTCCTCGCTCTGGGCTACGTCGGTTCGTCCGTCACGACGTTGAACGATGCGGTCCTTCCCGATCCTAAGGAAAATATCGGGAAAGCGAACCTCATCGGGAAGGCGTTTTACGCGTTCAAGCAACAGCAGTATCCGGAGGCATTACGGATCACTACGAATCTGCTCCGCGACAATCCGAACATGCTCGATATCTGGAGCCTCCAGACGCGAGTCCTCGAGAGGCTTGGCCGGACGGAAGAGGCCATCGCTGCTGCGAAACAGGGATTGCACCTTGATCCGGGCAGTACCAGCCTGGCCATCGCGGTAGCGAACCTGTCGCTCCATAGCGGTCACCTCGACGACGCCGAGTCGCACGCGAAGCTCGCACTAAAGTCGACGCCGGGGGAAGCGCATCGCGTTCTCACGGAAATCGCACTGGAGCGAAAGGATTGGCCGCGCGCGCGGCAGGAGGCCCTCGCGGCCGGAAGCCAGAATCGGGATGCTCCGCTCTCGCAGATGCTCCTCGGCCGGGTGGCGCTCGGTGAAGGAAAGCCGGAGGAGGCGCTGCAATACTTTGATCATGCCCGTAGCGCGCTTGTTGCGTCTCATCGGCGGCCTCTACCAAGTCTGAGTTTCTTGCGCGGCGATGCTCTGGCTCGGCTGGGGCGTGGCGATGAGGCGGAGCAAGCATTTGCCGCTGAGATCAAGCGCGACCCGGCGGACCCCCAGCCCTACAAGAATCTAATCCTGCTCTACGCCGTCGAAAACCGCACCGACGAGGCAACGCAGTTGATTTTCGCGCTCGAGAAAGCCGCGCCGACGCCGCCGTCGTATGTGGCGATATCCGAGACACTGAAAACGATCGGCGATATAAAAGGGGCCAAGTTCTGGGCCTCGCGTGGATTGAGCCGCTATCCGACTGACAAGCAGCTACAGGCGCTATATCGGGGCTAGGAAGGCTTTTGCGGAAGGACGATGTCTTCCACGACGCGGAGACGCCGGTCCAGGTTGCCGAAGGCCAGCTTGATCATTGCGTCGGTGTCATCTCGGAGTCGATCGATCTTCGCGTTGTTCGCGTCGACCTTCTGATCAACATGAGCAAGACTCTCGGCTAAGAGTTGGATTTCTCCACGTGTAGCTTCGGTGACGACGTCGAAGTGCCGACGCATGTCCCGCGATACTTTGTCGAATCGTTGTTCGATCGATTCAGTCCTTGCGTCGAAGTGTTGCTGGATTCCCTGCGCGAACTCAGCAAATTGCCGACGCGTCTCCGCGTGCGCCTCTTGGTTCTGTTTCTGAGTCCGCTCCAACTCCGCGGTTGTAGCCTGGATCTGCCGACGCGTCTCCGCGTGCGCCTCTTGGTTCTGTTTCTGAGTCCGCTCCAACTCCGCGGTTGTAGCCTGGATCTGCCGACGCGTCTCCGCGTGCGCCTCTTGGTTCTGTTTTTGGGTCCGCTCCAACTCCGCGGCCGTAGCCTGGATCTGCCGACGCGTCTCGACGTGCGCGTCTTCGTTCTGTTTCTGGATCTGCTTCAGGAAGTGCTTCTCTTCGTCGTTCATGGCGAAGAAAGTCTACCTCGGCTTGCGACCGGTGCAACTCGCACTTCATTCGACGCGCATCGGTACCCGCCGTTCAGCACGACGCTTCTCGGGAGCACAGGGAACAGCGTCAATTCGTAGCCGGCAGATTTGAATGTTGATCGCGCCGCGGAATCCACGAGCGGTAGACCTGATGCGAATCCCTCCGCGTGATTGCGCTCGAGCACGACGTTGTTCGATGAGACGAGAAAGTACGGCGTCTCGGGCCGATTCTCATCAGGTAGCAGCGATGTCGGAACCATCAGCAGCGGCAGGCGGCGAACTTTCATGCCGCGTGCGGCGAGATCATTCGCGCATCGATCGAGAAAGCGCTGGAGGCCGATCGCTGACGGATCGCGCTGAACGTTCATTACTGCCTCGCGAGCGTTCGCGGTGAGCGCGTACGTCTTCTCCAGTTCCTGCCATTCGTTTGCAGACGCCGCTAGCTTCGCGCCGAGCGAGACATCGCCGACCAGCGCATCGATCGATCCATCGGCGTGAGGGAGCAGCGTCACGAGCGAATCGAGATCGAAGCCGGCGCCGCCGCCCAGAACCTCGATCTGCTGGGGCGTGTGCGGCAGCTCGTGGACGAAGCGCACCGGCCGGTTGTACAGCTTCGACAATTCGTTCGCGGCGCGCCGCACCGCCTCGGTGTAGCGCGCGATGCCTTGCGGTGATCCGAATCGTTCGATCGGCACGTGATCGACGCCGAGGAGCTGGAGCGCGCGGAATTCGACGGAGTGAATCGAGATCCACACCGCCTTCGGTGTCAGCAGGATCTGGCCGTTGTGAAACGACGTCGCGCCGGTGGTCCAGCGTGGCGTCCACCGATCGTCCAGCGGCTTCGGCAGATCGTTGACGAGCACGCGCACCATGTTCGCGTCCTCTTCGCGATTGTGCTGCTGGTTCGGACGGTTGATGAAAATGAGCGAGCCGTTCGAAGCGCGCGCGACGGAGAACGGATCGCGCGGCCATGGCGTCAGGGGACGATTGAGGTTGTCGATGAAGTCGATGTGCAGCGCAGCGAGATCCCTCTGCAGCGCGTTCTGGATCGCCTCATCGCCGATGACGACGATCCTGCGTTGCGGAGCCGCGGCGCGAACGGCGGTCAGGAATCGTCTCGCTTCGTCCGGCTTCACGAAGCGCGAGTTGATCGAATAGATCGACGCTTCGATCGGTTCGTTGCCGGCCGTCGTGATGGCCGCGGTGCTTTTCGCGACGAAACGGCTGCCGCTCGGCCGTACCAGTCCCGCCGAAACCGCGAGGGCCTCCGCGGTTTCGAAATTGATCGGCGCGACCCGGTTCAGTTCATTGACGTCCGCCCGGCGAAGCGGCTCCGGCAATGTCGGACTCAGCGAAGCGGGCAGGATCGTGTCGACGGCGCGTCGATACTCCTCGTCTTCGCCATAACGAAGCGGATCGAGCACCTGAAAGGCGACGAGCACATGCAGGTCGTCGGCCGAAAAATCGCGCGGGATGCGTGCGGCGTGCGCGCGAACGAGCGCCGTCGCGTAGCGCTTCACGGCCGTTTGCAGTTGCGCGTCATGCGAGAGCAACGCGGTGCCGAGGTTGCGAAACACGGCGGGAACGAGCTCGGGATTCGCGTTTGCGGCGTCGTCAAACGCCGCAGGCGGTACGCGTGCGAGCAGCTCACGCGCGAACGCGTCGGCGACTTCCGGCTGCGGCCAGCCGGCGCTCGGGAGGGGAGGCACGGGTGGGAATTCGACGCGTACCGCGGCGCCGAAAAGACAAAGCGTCGCGAGGATGGCGACGCTGCGACCGATGCGCATCACGGTCGGCGTGAACGGGCGCGCGCCGAGGGCGAATTCCGAGCGCACCATCCTGCTTGCGCGGTTCGCGGCACATTTCGCGAAGCTTTGGAGTGCGGTGGCGATCGAGCCACCGCTTTGGGAGGGAGGTGGAGGTGAACATCGCGAAGATGTTGCAAGCATCACGCGCTGCGGGTCGTCACGATCCGCCGCCCTCCCAAAGCGGTGGCCTTGCCACCGCACTCCATAGTGCTTCGCACGAAACGGGGATGACAGGGAAGGTATCCTTCCTTGGATCAATGCGTCGTATTACTTTCGCAATTGCTACGCTGGCTACCCTCTCCTGCCATCGCGAGCCCTCGCCGCCGTCCGCCGTGCACGGCAAGCCCGACGTCATCCTCGTCACCATCGATACGCTCCGCGCCGACGCCGTTGGTTACTCCGGCAACACGCATGTGAAGACGCCGTTTCTGGATCGGCTTGCGTCTGAGGGCGTCGTCTTCACCAACGCGCATGCGCACAACGTCGTCACGCTGCCGTCGCATATCAACATATTGACTGGTTTGTATCCGTATCAGCATGGCGTGCATGACAACGCCGGATTCAAGCTCGATGCGAAGAACGAGACCCTCGGCACGATGCTTCATCGCGCCGGTTACACCACCGGCGCGTTCATCGGTGCGTATCCGCTCGACGCACGGTACGGACTGAACGCCGGATTCGACGTCTATGACGACAACTACGGCAAAGGCGCCGCCTCGCTCGATTTCGCCAATCAGGAGCGGCCGGCCGGCGCCGTGCTCGAAGCCGCGGCGCGGTGGTGGAGCGCGAATCAAGGCAAGCCGCGATTTCTGTGGGTGCATCTCTACGACGCGCATGCGCCGTATCGCCCGCCCGAGCCGTTCGCGTCCGAGTACGCCTCCGATCTGTACCTCGGCGAAGTCGCGGCGGTCGATCACGCCCTCGACGCGCAGCTCGCGCCGATCATCGATGGCGATTCGAATGCACTCGTCATCGTCACCGCGGACCACGGCGAAGGGCGCGGCGACCATGGCGAATTGACTCACGGTCTCTTCGCGTACGAGGCCACGCTCAAGATTCCATTGATTGTTCGCGCGCCCGGTCTCAAGCATCGCGTCGAGCCGGCGTACGTGCGTCACATCGACATCGTGCCCACCGTGCTCGATGCGCTGTCGATCGCGAAGCCGGCGATTCTTCCCGGCGCCTCGCTCCTCGGCACGATCGGGCCGCGCGATGCATACTTCGAGTCGCTTTCCGCGTCGCTGAATCGCGGATGGGCGCCGCTGACGGGCGTCATCCATCGCGGGGAGAAGTACATCGAACTTCCCGTCGCGGAGTTGTACGACCTGCCGCGCGATCCGCGCGAGATCACCAACCTTCGCGCCGAGCGGCGGCGCGATGCCGAGGAGGCGCGGCAGCTTCTGGCGGGGATGCATGCGACCGTCACGGCCGGCCGGAATGTTTCGTCCGAGGAGATGGCGCGGCTGCGAAGCCTCGGCTACGTCAGTGGGACGGACGCCGGGAAATCGGCGTACACCGCTGCCGACGATCCGAAGAACCTCGTCGCGCTCGACAACAAAATGCACGACGTCATCGACGCCTACGAGCGCCACGATGTGCCGCGCGCGCTGGCGTTGGCGAAAGAAGTCGTGGCCGCGCGTCCCGATATGGCAGCCGGCCGCGAGTTGCTCGCGTTCGTGCTGCAGCAGAGCGAGAACGTGCCCGGCGCGATCGAGAATCTGCGCGCGGCGATCGGACATGGCCAGAGCGAAAGCCTGCGCGTGCAACTCGGCCTGCTGCTGACCGAAAGTGGCAAGACCGCCGAGGCCGTGAAGATTCTGGCGCCGCTGGCGTCGGGGAGTGATCCGGACGCACTAAACGCATATGGCATCGCGCTGGCGGACGAGGGAAAAGTGGACGAAGCCACGCGGCAATTCAATCGCGTGCTGCAGGTGGATCCGAACAACGCGCCGGCCCTGCAGAACCTCGGCATCGTGGCGTTGCGCCGCGACGATGTGCCATCCGCGCAGTCGTATCTCAATCGCGCGCTCACCCTCAACCCGCGTCTTCCGCTGGCGCTCAATACCCTCGGCGTCGTCTACGCGCGCCAAGGCGACTACGCGCACGCGGTCGAGTCGTGGAACCGCGCGGTCGCCATCGATCCGCGCCAGTACGACGCGCTCTTCAACGCCGGACTCGTGGAAGGCCGCGCCGGACATGTGAACGAGGCGAAGTCCGCGCTCTTGCGATTCGTGGCAACCGCGCCGAAGGATCGCTATGCCGCCGACATCGTGTCGGCGCGCCAGGCGTTACAGGCGTTGCAATAGGAAAAGGGCTGATGACGAACGACGCGGCGGAGCCGCAGGACGAAGTTCTTGCATCAGCAATCATCGCGAATCTGTGCTCGATTGCGGCGTGGCTCGGTGTTCTGGTGCTGCTGACCGGAATCGTGGTTCTGGTCGGATGGATGACCGGCGCGGGTCTGCTCAAAAGCGTGCTGCCCGGTCTGGTGCAGATGAAAGCCAACACCGCGCTCGGCTTCATCTGTTGCGGGATTGCGCTCTGGCTCACGGTCCGGCATCCGAAACGGCGGACGCTGAGTCGCGTACTGATCGGCGTCGCAATCATCCTCGGTTCACTGACATTGACCGAGTATCTCTCGGGCCGCAATCTGGGAATCGATCAACTGCTGTTTACTGAGCCCATACGCGCCGTCGGCACGCTGTCGCCTGGCCGCATGGCGCCGACGAGCGCCGTCTGCTTCGTGCTGATCGGGCTGGCGCTCCTGCTGATCGACCGTTCCGTGGCCGCGTCGGAGTTGCTCGCCGGCATCGCCGGATTCATCGCGGTGCAGGCGTTCCTTGGCTATGTGTTTGGCCTTCGATTCGAGTTGGGATTCGAGCGTTATACGCAGATGGCGCTGCACACGGCCGCCGCATTCGCGGCTCTGGCATTCGGTGTCTTGTTCGCTCGTCCCGATCGAGGGCTGATGACGGTCGTTTCAGCGTCCGGCGGAGCGGGACGTACAGCGCGGAATCTGCTTCCCGCCGCGCTCATTCTTCCGTTGCTTTTCGGCGCGGTTGCGAGCGCCGGATATCGCGCCGACTGGTATGACGCCTCGTTCGCGGGGGCGGCGTTCATCGACGTCACGATCGTCATCTTCCTCATCCTCGTCTGGTGGAACGCGCGTTCGGTGATGATGTTCGACCGGAAGCGCCGCCAACTCATCGAAACCGTTCCGGCCGTGATCTGGGAGCGGCGCTACACGGAGCGGGGCGGCCTCGCTAGGTCGTATGTCAGCCCTTACATCCGCCCGTTTCTCGGCTACACAGAACAGGAATGGCTCTCCACAGATGACTTCTGGAGCAATGCCGTCGACGCGAAGGATCGCGATGCGCTCGATGCCCGGTTGCGCGATGTGGTGACCTCGTCGACGTCGATGTTGTGCCGGCTGACGTCGAAGGACGGCAAACGGCTGTGGGCCGAGCTCAGCACGACCGGATTTGGCGGCACCGACGGGGCCCGCAGCGGGACGCGCACGGTCATGGTGGATGCCACCGACTCGATCAACGCACGAATTCGAAGAGAGATCGACGAGAAGCTTTTCACCGAATTCAGCACGCTCAATAGCGAGATGGCCATGATGCAGCGCACGCTGGTGCAACAGCAGGCGGAACTGCGATCGATGAATGAGGAAAAGAATCGTTTCATCGGCATGGCCGCGCATGATCTGCGAAATCCTCTGGCCGGGATTCGTCTGTTCAGCGACGTTCTGCTCCGGCAGGGTTCGGCCGTCCTGAACGAAAAACAGCTCCGCATGATCGAGCAGATCAAGAGCATCAGTCAGAAGATGACCGCGATCGTCAACGACTTTCTCGATGTGTCTAAGATCGAGGCGGGCGAGCTTTCATTGACTCTTCAGCAGGTTAATCTGAACGACCTCGTCGCCGATGTCGTCGAGTTGCAACAGCCGGACGCATTGCGAAAAGAGATCCGCCTCGAGTTCACGCCAACTGAGCCGATGCCAGTGAAGATCGACTCGGGAAAGATCGAGCAGGTCGTCACGAATCTCATCACGAACGCGGTGAAGTTCTCGCCGCCCGGAAGCGCGGTCACGATCGGCGTCGTGCGACGCGACGGTATCGCCGAGCTGTTTGTCGCTGATCAGGGGCCGGGCATCGCCGCCGAAGAGATTGAGCGCCTGTTTCGGCCCTTTCAACGAGGAAGTGCAGTGGTGACGGGACAGGAACAGAGCGTCGGGCTGGGATTAGCGATCTGCAAGAAGATCGTCGAAGGACACGGCGGCCGAATCCGCATCGAGAGCGAATTCGGCAAGGGCGCGACGTTTTATGTCGAGCTGCCCGTCGAGGCAAGCAGACTCTCTGCGATTTCCACGGATCCGGCGGCATCGGCGGCGGTGCCGTCTGCTCCGATCTCGCGCCAGAGCTCGGGGTAGCGCAGGAAGGGACGTCCTCCCGCGAGGATCGTCACGCCGCGCCGAACGATCGAGCGAAGCTGCGCGATGAGCCGCCGCGCGCTCTGCAAGTTGCCGTCATAAATCGCGGAGATGCCGATCACGTCGGGCCGTTTCTGCTCGATGAAACGGAAAAGATCCGCGGGCGGCATCGATGAGCCGAGGTAAAAGCTTCTCCAGCCGCGCAGCTCGAAGAGATCGCACACCATGCGGACGCCGACTTCGTGCAGCTCGCCTTCCACGCAGACGCCGATGAAGGCGCCGCGCGTTTTCGGAGTCTCGCAAATGCGCGGATAGAGGAGCGACATGATGAGCTGCGTCACCGCCGTGGTGTAGTGCTCCTGCGCCACGCTGATCTCGTTCGCTTCCCAGAGACGTCCGACTTCGTACTGCGCTTCCTGGAGCAGTCCTGTGTAAATGTCCTCGACTGGATGTTCGTCGGCGGCGCGCAGCACGAGATCGATGGCCGCCCGGCGGTCGGCGTTGCTAAGCAGATCGACATACTGCCGCGAGAGAGCGAGCAACTCGGAAGCAATGGGCCGTTCGTCGTCCGTCATCTGCATCACGTTATCCCGATTTCGATGCTTTAAACTACGCGCGATTGCACGCCGACCTCTCCGAGTTTGAATCCCGCATCGGCTACAGCTTTCAGAGCCGGGACCTTCTCAAGCGCGCGCTGACTCACAAGTCGTACTCGCATGAGGCGAAGAACGATTCGTTGCGCGACAACGAGACCTTCGAATTTCTCGGCGACTCCGTCCTCGGCTTCGTCATCGGCGATCTGCTTTTCCGCCGCTTCCCCGATCTCGACGAAGGCGCGCTCTCGAAAATGAAGGCGTTCCTGGTCAGCTCCACGGCCCTGGCTGCGAAGGCGCGCGCGTACGGCATGGGCGACGTGCTCTTCCTCGGCGTCGGCGAAGAGAAGTCCGGCGGCCGCAAGAAGGACTCGCTGCTCGCGAATCTGTTCGAAGCGATGCTCGCGGCCGTTTTCCTCGACGGCGGTATCGACGCGGCGCGCGCTCTCATCGAGCGATGCTTCACGCCGGATCTCGAGGCCATCGACTCGCAGGATCTGCTCTTTCAGGATTACAAAACCGCGCTGCAGGAGCTCGCGCAGGGGAGCGGTCTGCCGCTGCCGGAGTACAGCGTGGTCGGCGAAGTCGGGCCGGATCATGACAAGCGGTTCATCGTGGAAGTGAAAGTCGGCAGCCTTGCGGCGCAAGGTGAGGGGTCGTCGAAAAAAGAGGCGCAGCAGCAGGCGGCCAGGCATGCATTGCGCGACTACTCGCCGGACGCGTAGAACGATCGCCGCCGTGCTGGTGCTGGTCATCAGCATCACCGCGGCGCATTCGCAGACCGCGCGCAACGCCGATCTGGCCCGTATCCGCGCCGACATCGCGCGGCTTCGAACGCGCCTCGACGACCTCCGCACACAGACGCGCAGCGCGGAGCACGATCTCGAAGAAGCCGACGTCGAACTGAGTATCCGCACGAACGAATTGCAGCTCGCCATCGACATGCAGTCGCAGCTCGAAGAGCAGCGGCGCGAGACGGAATCGCAGATCGCCGCCATCGCTCCGCGGATCGCGCGCGAAAAAGATTTCCTCCGCAAACGTCTGGCCGCGCTCTATCGGCTCGGCGGACTCAGTTACGTGCGGATGCTGCTGTCGATCGACGATCGACGCGATCCGGTGCAGGCGATGTCGATGCTCAGCTTCCTCGTATCGCGCGATGCGCGTGCCGTCACCCGCTTCCAGGCCGAGCGCGAGCAACTGCGCGCTCGGACGATCGAGCTCGCCGATCGCGAACAGAAGGTCGCCGCCGCGCGACGCATCGTCGAGCAGCGCCAGCGAGCCGTCGCCGCGGCGCGGGCGGACAAGGAGCGAACGCTCTTGTCGCTTCGCAACCAGGGTAATGAGTCGGAGCAGAAGCTGGCCGAGCTCGAAGAGAAGGCGAAACGCCTCGAGCATCTTCTGGACGTGCTGTCACGTCAGAATGGAACGGCCGCGGCGGCTACCGACATCCGCAGCGTGCAGGGAGCGCTGGCGTGGCCTGTTCAGGGAAAGATCATCGAGCACTTCGGAAAGCAGCGTAACGCAAAGTTTTCGACCGTTACGTTCAGCAACGGCCTCAAAATCGCCGCCGCGTCGGGCGCCGAGGTGCGGTCGGTATTCGCGGGAACAGTTCTATTTTCACAGTGGTTCAAGGGGTACGGCAATCTGGTGATTCTCGATCACGGCAATCGCGTTTTCTCCCTTTACGGCAACCTCAAATCGCCCGCTGTCGCGGTCGGCGATCGCATCAACGCTGGACAGGCGCTTGCAGGGGTCGGCGAATCGGAGGACGCGCATTCCGGCTACCTCTACTTCGAGATCCGTCAGGACAACAAACCTGAAGATCCGCAGAAATGGCTGCGGTAACGAGCACGACGACATGAGCAAAAAGAAAATCGCATTCCTCTCCGTTTCCGTTGCCCTTCTCCTCTCGCTCCTCGGCGGCGCCCTTTTCGGCCAGGCCACCCAAAAGAACAACGTCTACCGCTACCTCAGCATCTTCACCGAGGTTTATGACCTGGTCAGCCACAACTACGTGGAGCAGGTGCCGCCCGATCAATTGCTGGACGGCGCGTTCTCCGGCGTCACCGACGCCATCGACGAGTTCAGCTACTACGTCCCGCCGGCGCAGATGGCCGCGTACAAGAACTTCAGCGACGTCGAAGACAACGGCGTCGGCCTCATCGTCACGAAGCGATTCGGATACGCGTTCGTGATCGCCGCCGTTCCCGGATCGCCGGCCGCGAAGTCGGGCATCGAGCGCGGCGACTTCATCGAAAAGATCGACGGCCAGCCGACGCAGAAAATGGCCGTGTGGCAGGTCCGCAATCTCCTTCGCGCGACAAAGCCGGTGCACGTGCAGGTCCTTCGCGGCGGACAGACCAAGCGCGACGAGTTCACGCTGCAGCAGGCGTCGTTCCATCCGCTGGCGATTACCAGCGAGCAATACGGCGGCGTCTCATACGTGAAGATCCCGTACTTTGAAAAAGGGACGGCGGCGCAACTCGCGACCTCGCTCGAGACCATCCGCAAAGCCGGCAATCGCAAGCTGATCATCGATCTCCGCGGCAACGCCGGCGGCGACGTCGACGAAGCGATCACCTCGGCCGATGAGCTGCTCACCAGCGGCATGATCACGTCCGTGGAAGGCCGCAAGGTCGACGCGAAGAAATGGCAGGCCGACCGGAACACCGCCTACGACGGCGATCTCGAAGTCCTCACCGACGGCTCGACGGCCTCGGGTGCCGAAATCTTCGCCGCGGCCATCCACGGTAATCAGCGCGGCAAAGTGGTCGGCGTGACGACGTACGGGAAGTCGATCGTGCAGCGCTTCATCCCCCTCCCGAGCGGCGGCGGCGTTTACATGACGGTCGGCCACTACACGACGCCGGACATGAAGGCGATCAAAGCCGGCGGCATCCGTCCGGACGTGGTCGTCGATCTGACGTCGCTCGCGCTTCGCGACCCGGAGCCGAGCACGAAGGGCACGCCTCACGCTGCGGCGACGAAGCCGAAGGACGATCTGATCCTCCAGAAAGCGCTCCAGCTCTTCAACGAGCCGGCCGCGAAGAAAGCGGCGTAAGTTCCGACGACATCGATCCGAAGGCCGCCGTCATTGGCGGCCTTTTTGTTTATACACTTCGCGCGATGCTGCAACTGATCATCATCGTCCTCGCCCTGATCCTCCTCGGCTGGCTCGCTGCCCTGATGTTCGCGCAGAAACCGGTCACCACCGCGCAGCAACTCATCCAGCAGCATCGCTACGAGGATGCCGTCGCCGCCGCCGCGAACGATCCCCTTCACCGCGCCGAGGCCCTCAAACTCCTCGGCCGATTCGAGGACGCGATCGCGTCGTATCGCCGCTCCGACGACCCCGCCGCGCAGGAAGGAATCGCCCTCTCGTTGGCTCACCTCAACCGCGACCTCGACGAAGCCAAACGCCTGATGGAGGAAACGATCGCCCTCCACCCCCAGATCCAGGAGTTCCAGGCCCTCGGCCTCGCCTATATCCTCCTCAGGCGCGGCGACCGCGACGACGCGTTACGCATCTACACCGACAATCTGGAGCTGCTCGAAACCCGCTTCCGCGACGACTACACGGATCCCGATCCGCTGCTGGCCGAGACTCTGGTGATGTTCGCCGCGCTCGCCGAGGCCGCCCGCGATGTTGCGCGCGCCAGCGCGCTCCGCGCGAAAGCGGCGGCTTGGGCTCCAGGCAGCGTATGGAGTTAGAGTTTTTTTCACGCGGAGACGCGGAGCCGCGGAGAAAACTTCTTGTCCTCCGCGTCTCCGCGTGAACCGGCCCCTTTGAACTACGGAATGGCGTATAACGGCACCATGAGCTTCCACGTCACGATGGAACAATCCGACGGTTGGTACGTCGTCGAGTGCCCTGCGCTCCCCGGCTGTGTCTCGCAAGGCCGCGACGAAAATGAAGCGCTCGAAAACATCAAGGAAGCGATGGTCGGGTGGCTCTGGGCTGACCACCTAAAGGCTACTTCATAACCTGTAACTTCATAGCCCGCTACAAAGTTGAGGTGTCGAGCTTGAGCTGCAGGTTGAGTCCGGAACCTCTCTAGTATCCACCGTCCCGCGGTTCGCCGGAAACCAAACGGGTGAGTGCTGAAGCGATTCTCTGCGGTTCTATGAGAATCGTTCCTTCGGCAAGAGCCGCATCGCCAGCTGCCGCTAAATACATCACAACACAAGCCGGTACGTCTTCGTAGTCGCTTATTTCGGCCGCAATTTCCGCGATCTGGAAGCGGACCTTAGGATGAATAATGAAATTAGGACTAGCCACGATGGCATACGTAGGCGGCGTGGATGCTTCCGTTACGAGTCGAAGTGACGAACCCTGGTCCCTCGAGGTAAAGCCTAGCGGGTTAACGACAAATGGGGGATCCACCTGAAGTCGTACGAATGGCGCAACCGCAGACGCGCGACCGTCATTTGCCAGGGATACGCAGATTCTCAATGCACGACGCTCACGCCCAGAGCTACTGAGAGTCGGGTCGCTCAGTTCAAGTCGAAGTGCCGATCGCTGACGACGTCCGAACATATCAGAGATGTCGAAATGTTGGAGAGGGTAAAATCCGACGCCGCCGCGCTTGAAGTACCGGTCGAGACCTAGAAGCGCCATGTGAGGGCCCGCGTCGCTCTCTGGAACATACGTCGCAGCAAACCCTTCGCCATTCGTAAGCTCGAATTTCCGGTGCAAAACGCCCGCGATGGGAGGCGTAACGTACAGAGATGTGAATTCCGTCAAGCGCTGAACAAGCATCGCGACGTTGGAGATCGGCATTCTGGAAGAAGCGACATCGTTGCCGGATGAGCTTTTCTTCGTACCAATTCCCCACACAATGACGCCTCCCGCCGAATTGGCGAAGCCCGACAATGCTTTAGCGAAATTCTTCTGGTCATTGCCCGACTTCAGCTCAGGGCCAGCGACGGTCTTGAACTCTAGCGAAAGATGTTCTTCCTGTTTCTCGTCGACAAACGACTCGATCATTTCCAACGTCAGGGTTTTGAAGAACTCTGCGATAGACATTCGTAGCTAGGATAACGTGGCCTCTCATATCCACCTAACCGTGTGCTTCTAGTTCCTCCCAGGCCATTCATCAACGAGTTCAGGGCGTAAAGAATCGAGGATTCGGCTCCAGCCCAAGCCATGGCAATACGAAGATGTACACAGCTAGGAGTGTTAGCAGCCAAGCCGCGAAGCCCAACTCCTCATGGTGACTTTCCACCCACCGCGAACGACGCCGAATCAACTTGAGCAGTACGAGTGGCGCTGCTATCAGGCAGATTACCGCAGCGTTCAGCAGCAATATCACTTGTCAGGAGCCCTTCTAGCTCGGAATCACGACCGCGTTCGACGACGCGACTTGGGCAGGTCGATCTCCAGCTTCACGTCGCCCATCATCGCTTTCAGCTCATTGATCCGTTTACGTCGAACCACTTCTTGCAGCGACAGCACGACCGCGTCGGTTTCGGAGGCAACACCGAGAAGTGCGCACGCCTCTTCGATGAGAGATTCCAGTATGTCGAGTGTGATGCGCATCGACCTCGCTTCTACGATTTTAGTGCCAGCCGGTGAGACTCCGCCCGAATCCTTTGTATCGCTATCGGCGCGGCGCAAGGGTGGACGCGGTTGGTGAGCAATACCATGATCCGATCCAGCGACGGATCGATCCAGACCGAGGTGCCGGTGAAGCCGGTGTGGCCGTACATGCCGGTGGGGGAAATCTGCCAGCCGAGGCCGCGGGATTCGTTTAATCCCACGGTCTGATTTCGCGTCGCCTCGGACACGATATCGCGCGGCAGGAGTTCGGCGGTGGCCCACGCCTGCGCGAGGCGGAAGACAGCGCGCGCTGTCGCGAAGAGTCCAGCGTTGCCGGCGGTCCCGCCGGCGTTGTGCGAGTTGCCGTCGTTGGTTTCGCCCCACATCAAGCCATCGCGGTTTGCGGCGATGGATGGGATGCCGGCGAGTTTTGCTTCGAAGCGTTGGCCCCATTCGGTTGCGGCGATACGCGGGCGGAGGGTCAGCGGCGGATGGAACATCGCGTCGTTCTCGATGCCGAGGGGCGCGAAGATTCGTTGGCGGGCGAGGGACGCGTAGTCCGGCAGCATCGACCGGAGCAGGATGAAGTTCAGGTCGGAGTAGACGACGCGCGTGCCCGGCTCGTACTCCGGGCCGTGTTCGCGGATGGCGGTCAGGTAGTCGGGGTAGGTGTAGAGCGGCATCCAGGCGCGGAGACCTGAGGTGTGGGTGAGGAGAGGGCGAGTCGCGTCGATGTCGAGAAGCTGTAGCGCGAGTGTGGTCGTGATCAGGGGCTTCGTGATCGATGCGCAGTCGTAGAGCGTGTCGAGCGTCGCTGGGATGCGCAGCGGCACCGCGACCGCGTTGCCGAGGGCGTTCTCGTGTTCAATCCCCGCCGAGGAGCCGATCGCGTAGACGGCGCTGGGGAAACTGCCGAGGGCGATCTCGCGGCGGAGGAAATCGTCGATCTGCATCGACGCGCATTCTACGTGCACAGGAACGGTTGCGCCGCTCCGCTGTCAACGGCGAATTTCCCTTTGCAATGAGCGGTTTACACGCGGCGAATTCGCATCACGGCGCGCCTCAGGATTGCAGTACCATCCGGCGCGTCCAAATCAGAATCGGGTCAGGTGTTCTTGATTAATGTTCCGTCTCGACAAGCTTGAAATTCACGGCTTCAAATCGTTCTACGATCCGGCGCAGCTTGCCTTTCCCGCGCCGATGACGGCTGTCGTCGGCCCGAACGGCTGCGGCAAGTCCAACATCTGCGACGCCATCATCTGGGTCCTCGGCGAGAACCGCGCTTCGCACATCCGCGGCGAGACCATGGATGACGTCATCTTCCAGGGCTCCGCGCGGCGCCGGCCGCTGTCGATGGGCGAGGTGACGCTCACGCTTGCGACGTCGAACGGTGACAGCAATCATCCGATGTCGGACGACGGGCGCATCGTCATCAACCGCCGCGTCTTCCGCACCGGCGAGTCGGAGTTTCGCCTGAACGGGAAACGCGTCCGGCTCAAGGACATCTCCGACATCCTTATGGACACGGGCCTCGGCATCCGCAATTACTCGGTGATGGAGCAGGGCAAGATCGATCTGATTCTCTCCAACAAGCCGCAGGACCGCCGCCGCCTGATCGAGGAAGCGGCCGGCATCACGAAGTACAAGACCAAGCGCCGCGCGGCGGAGATGAAGCTGGAAGAGACGCAGCAGAACCTGCTGCGCATCGACGACACGCTGGCCGAGGTAACGCGGAATCTGAATTCACTGAAGCGGCAGGCGGGGAAGGCGCGGCGGCACAAGGAGCTGAGCGAGCAACTCTCAACCGCGAAGCGCGCGCTGTACAAGGGCCGTATTGTGCTCGCGCAGGCGGAGCAATCGGCGTCGGACGAAGGTGTGGCCGCGTCGCAGGCGAGCGAGTCGGAGCTTGCAGCGCAACTCGCGACCGACGAAGCAGAGCTGGCCGAAAACCGTACGTCACTGAACGGCAAGTCGTTGCGCGCCTCGCATGTGCGCGAGGAAGTGGCGTCGCTCTCGGGCGACGTCGAACGCCTCCGCTCGTTCATGCAGCAATCCGAAACGAACCTCGGCGATCTGGTGCAGCGCAGCGGCAACGCGCAGACGCAGATCGCGCAGCTGGAGGGCGAAGGAGCCGAGCAGCAGGCACTCCTCGACGAACGCGCGCAGGCGCTGGAAGTCGCGCGCAGCGAGCGCAATCAGTTGCGCGAAATAGCCGAGCAGGCGGAACGCGATCGTCAGGAACGTGCGGACGAAGTGCGCCGCCACGAGAAGGCGCTGACCGATGCGCGCGAGACGCTGATGCGAACCATCGCGCGCATCTCCGAGGCGCGCAATCAGGTGCATCAGATCGAAGTCGCCGTCGAGAAGTGCGAGTTCTACCTCGGCAAGCTGGGCGAATCGGCGCGCAAGGCGACGGAGAGCCGCGATGGCGCGCGTTCGCTGAGCGCCGATTGGGATCAGCGCGTTAAGGAAGCAGACGAGCTACTCGAAACGACGAGGCAGTTAGCGCGCGAAGCCGTCGTGTTGAATGACGAGCTGACCATGCACCGCAACGAGCGGCGCGAAACAATGGCCGGCGCGCGCGATCGCGTGTCGCAGATGACGTACAAGATCGACTCGCTGCGGACGTTGCTCATCTCGCTCGAATCGCAGGAAGAAGATGTCCGCCGCGCGATTCTCGAGCTCATTCCGAACGCGACGCCGGCCGCCGAGGCCGTGCGCGCGACCGAAGGATTCGAGGCGGCGCTCGACACGCTGCTGCGCGATGTGTCGAAGGCGGTCGTCGTTGACAACGCGCGCGTCGCCATCGACGCGATCGCCCGTCTGCGGCAGCGCGGCGCCGGACGCGGCGCGTTCATCACGCTCGATTACGAAGCATCCGGCGAAGGCGGACGCCGCGGGGACGCGAAGTACGCGGTCGTCGGCGAAGGTCCGGTCGCCGATGCAGTTCGCCGCGCGATGCCCGAGGCATACATCGTCGGCACGCTCGGCGAGGCGCTCGATCGATCGAAGGAGCGACCGAGCGCGACGTTCGTCACGCTCGAAGGCGACATTGTTCGCGGGCCGCTTGTCATCGGCGGCAAGTCGGAGAACGCGACGCCCGGCGTTTTCTCACTCAAGCGACAACTCTCCGATCTCGAAGCGCTGCTCGGCACCGAGGAGACGCGCGCCAGCGGCATCGCAGCGGAGTTGCAGACGATCGAAGAGGATCTTCGCGCCGCGGATGACGCGCGCATCCTCGCCGAGGAACGGGCGCGAGCGGCGGAGCAGGAGTTACGCGAGCGGCGCAGCAATCGCGAGCGGGCAAATCAGGAGCTCGATCGTTTCGAACGCGATCTCGCGGTCGCGTCGGAAGAGCAGACTCTGTACGACGAGGAGAAGGAACAGCTCATCGCGCGGAAGACGGCGGCGATCGCCGATTTGCAGCAACTCGAATCGCAGGAAAGCGAGTGTCAGGGTCAGATTCGGGAGCATGAAGAGCAACTGACGAATCTCCGCTCGACGTTCGAGGCGGTTACCGAGGCGGCGTCGAAGGCGCGCGTCGACGTTGAAGCGTCGGCGGGTAACGTGAACGCAATCCAGCGCGAGCACGAGAACCTCTCCCGCATCGTGATCTCCCTCGGATCGCGCGCGACGCAACTCCAGCAGGAGATCGAGTCGCTGGCGCGCAAGCGCGAGGAGACGGAAGCGGCGGTGGAGCGCTCGCGTGGTGAGCTCGATGAGTCGCTGAAGAAGCTGCACGACCTGAGCGAGGTACGCGTCGGTCTCGAAGCCGAGGTGGCCGATCTGCAGGTTCGTGTGGAGGAACTGGAGGCGCGCGCGGTGGCATCGCGCGAGCTGTGGAACACGACTAAGGATTCGCTTTTCGAGTCCGAGCGTCGCCGCGATCGCGCGAAGTCGGCATTCGACCTGCTGCGCGAACAGATCGCGCTCGATCTGCACGCCGGCATCGATGCGCTGGCCGAGGTCGAAGCGCCTGCAGACGATGATGCTCGCGCGGCGCTCGAAGCCGAGGTCGCGAAACTGTCGGACGGGATCGAGAAGGTCGGTCCGGTGAACGTTCTTGCGATCGATGAACACACGGAGCTGGAGCAGCGCGAGTCGTTCCTGCGCACGCAACGCGACGATCTGGTGCAGGCCATCGAGTCGCTGCGCGGTACGATCCGCAAGATCAATCTGACTTCGCGCGAGCTGTTCCGCGACGCGTTCAACGCGATCAATGAGTACTTCACGGAAATCTTCATGTCGCTCTTCGGCGGCGGCACCGCGCGCATGCAACTACTCGATGAGGAAGACGTCCTCGAAAGCGGCATCGAGCTGGTAGCGCAGCCGCCCGGCAAGAAGAACCAGTCAATCGCGCTACTGTCCGGCGGCGAGCGCGCGCTGACCGCGCTGGCGCTGCTCTTCGCGATCTTCCGCTACAAGCCGTCCCCGTTCTGCATCCTCGACGAGGTCGATGCCCCGCTCGACGAGATCAACAACGAGCGCTTCGTCCGCTTGGTCCGCGACATGTCGCGCGATACGCAGTTCATCGTGATCACGCACAGCCGCCGCACGATGGAAGCCGCGGATGTGCTCTACGGTGTGACGATGGAGGAAGCGGGCTGCTCGCGGTTGGTGTCGGTCAACTTTGCCGAAGTCGAAGCTTAGTTTCATCCGCAGATGACGCAGATGTACTCAGATTGAGGACGAGGCGTTTGTATTCGAGGCGCGGCGCCCCGAAGTTCAGGAGCATCGCTTTCTGCAATGCCGATGCTTTGAGGTAATTGATGACTTGCGCTTCTTCAGTGCCGGACAGGCGCTGCAGCGCTTTCAGTTCAACGATCAGCGATCCGAAGCAGAGGAAGTCAACGCGGTAGGTCGTATTGAGTTGCGTTCCCCGGTAGAACACCGGCAAGCCGACCTCGCGTACGTGTGGAACGCCACGCGCCTCAAATTCTCGTTGGAGCGCCTCCTGATAAACCGGTTCCAAAAACCCGCAGCCCAATTCCGTGTGCACTGCCATCGCGGCCCCGATCACCGCGTAAGTCTCCGAGTCTCTTTTATCTGTGTCCATCTGCGTAATCTGCGGATGGAAATATTACTCTCACCGCGATCACCGCCAAGAGCATTCCTATAGCCGCGGAGGCGAGGACATCGCTCGTCCAGTGGCGGAATGCGAGGACGCGCGAGACGGCAACCGACAGCGCGAGGAGGAAGGCAATGACGCGCATCGTGCGGGACGGCGAGGCGAGCATCAGCACTCCGGCCAGCGCGAAGGCGCCGACGGTGTGGCCGCTGGGGAAGGAGGTGGCGGCGGCGCGGGCGTGGTGGAAGGGGCCGAGCCAGAGCTCGGGGCGGGTGCGTCCGGCGGTGTATTTGACGATCTGGACGGAAACGCCGGCGGCGGCGCCGGCGAGGGCCATGGCCACGCCGTAGGCGATCCAGCGGCGGGTGCGGTAGACGACGCCGGCGACGAGGAAGAAGAGGACCACCATGGCCGGGTTCATCCCGCCGCCGAAGCGGTTGGCGATGCGGATGGTGTCCTGGACGTTCGAAGATTGCACGCGCTCGGCCCAGGCGGTGATCGGCGCGTCGGCGAAACGCCAGATGATGGCGACGAGGATCGCGGCGCAGAGGACGGCCATCGCGTCGGTCTTGCGGAAACGGATGCGCGCCGCGCGGACGAGTTGCCAGATGTCGGTGAAGTCGGATTTCTTGTAGGCATTGCTCGGATGGAGAAGAGCCAGCAGGAAGAGTCCGGCGATGCACCAGAAGGCGATGTCCCAGGCCGGAGCTTCGCGTCCGAGGAAGGAGAGATCGTCGACGGTGAGGTGGGCGTGGCAGCAGAGCTGGTTGATCTCGATCGCAGGGACGGGCCAGAAGACCGAGAGCGCGAGCAAGGCGACGAACGCTGCTGCGGCGAGGCGGCGTTTAGCGTCGATAGACATAGAACCACTTTCCGATCATGCGGACGGGGTCGACCATCTGGTAGCCGTACAGCGACGGGGCGATTTCGCCGGCGTGCGCACGTGCCGTCACGATGACGGTAGGCGTCATCTGCGCAAGCGTGTAGGGCGTGGCGTAGGTGACGTGCTCGAAATCGCGCGGCATGTCGCGCGTCCAGAGATACGGCGCGGCGTAGAGCGCGATCTGCTCCGGCGGGACGTGCTGCTTTTCGAGCGCGGCGACGAGCGGGCGTGTTGAGGAAATGTCGTTGATGACGGGCATCAGAGCGATGGCGATGACGACCATCGAGATGATCGGAACGATTCCGGCAGCGATTGTGGAGGTGATCATCGACGAACGCATTGCGATCACGAAGGCAAGGATTGCCGCGACGATCGTGATGATGCAGAAGATCTTCACCGATGGAAGTTGTACGTAGGCGCCCTCGGGACTTTTGATCATTTGAGGAGTGATGAACAGACCGCCGAGGCCAACGATGGCCATGATCGCGATCGAGATCGCGTTTAACCAGCGGGCCGGACGTCCGCGCTCCGACGTTACGTATTCGGTAATCAGCAGCGCCACCGGCGGGATCATCGCCATCATGTAGACATCGAGTTTGCTGCTCATCAGCGAGTAGGGGACGAGCACCGCGAGTATCCAGTTGACGAGGAAGCGGTGCGTCCGCCAGAGCGCGATGACGGCGGCGACGGCGAGGAAAAACCACGGGAACAGTGATGCCGGCAGATGGATCACATAGAACCACGGCGGCGCGTTATGGACCCATGAGGCCACGGCGCGGCCGACAGTCTGTTTGACGATGACGTCGTGCGTGTAGGCGTGGCCGCCGAGGAGCATGGCGGGAGCGAGCCAGAGCAGAGGGATGACGATCATCGCCGCGATCGCTGGTGCGTAGTTGCCACTCGGGATCCGTTTGCGGCGCATCCACTCAAGTACGAAAAGAACGATCGCGATGACGGGCGCCATCGGACCTTTGATCAGAACGGCGATGCCGAGGGCGATGGCTGACCAGAGCAACGCACGGAAGTCGTCGCGGTCGAAGAAGCGCTCCAGTTGCCAGAGCGCGAGGACGATGAAGGCAGTGAAGCTGACGTCCATCCGCGCCGATTGTGCGGAGGTCCAGATCATCAGCGATGAGCCGCAGATGAACGCGGCCAATGGTCCGCCGATCTTCCACATCAGCCAGAGCAGAAACACGAAGGCGATCAGCGACGGCAGGACGAAGGCCCAGGTCGAATAGACGCCGAGCGGAAAGGTGAGCAGGTCGATCAGCCAGAAGTGGATGGGCGGCTTGTGGGTGAACGGCGTGCCGTTGAGCGTCGGCAGAAAGAACGCGCCGGTGGCGCGCATCTCGCGGACGACCTGACCGTATTTCGTTTCATCGCCGACGAAGAGATCGCGCTGCATCGGGGTGATGAGCGCGCCTGCGATGAGGAAGAACGTTGCGGCGATGAGAAGGCGGCGCTGCATGTGCGCCGATTGTATGGGCAAAAAAAGAGACCGCTCGCGCGGTCTCTTTCGCTGATCAGGTGTGTCGTCGTTTCCGCTACGCCATCGCGTTCGATGTTTCGTAGGAGCGGATCCGGGCGGCCATCTGGTCCTTCAACTGGAGTTTTCGCTTCTTCAACGTTTTCTCTTCGAGCTCTTCATCGATGGAGACCTCGTTCTTCGTAGTGAGCTCGCCGAGGCGCGACTCGCACGCGTGGTGCTCGTCGAGCAGCTTGCGAAACTCATCGTCTTCGGTGCTGAGAACCTGTTGAATGTCAGCGATTTGATTCGACATCCTCTATCCTCCTTCGAAGTACCTTCGCCGGAAATTGTAGCACTCCGCCTGCCAGCTTTCGACCACGCTAAGTGGCGCGTTTGCAGCCGCTTGGGGGCGGAATGTGACGTGGGTTTCCATCGGCTCCGGCTTTGCACTACCATCGCGGCGATGCAGAAAGTGCCGTGGGCGCCCGAGGGATGGCTGTTCCTGATTCCGGTTCTGATCCTTACGGCTCTGGCGTTGCTGCTCCAGTACACCGTCGCCGCGATCGTCCTCGGATTACTCGCGCTCTTCCTCATCAACTTCTTTCGCGATCCGCGCCGCACCGGCTCCGAACATTATGTCGACGTCCTCTCTCCCGCCGACGGCACCGTCGTGCAGATCAAGGACGTTCCGGACGGCGACATCTGGCCCGGACTGACGAGGCAGGTCAGCATCTTCATGTCGGTGTTCGACGTACACGTGAATCGCGCGCCGATTACGGGGAAGATCATTCACTACCGCTACAATCCGGGGAAGAAGATTGCCGCGTTCGCGGAGAAGTCGTCGACGGAGAACGAGCAGAATCTGATCGTGGTCGAGGACAAGCATGGCGCGAAGCTGGCGTTCAAGCAGATCGCCGGGCTGCTGGCGCGCCGGATCGTCTTCGACAAAAAAGAGGGTGATGAAGTCGTGCGCGGCGAACGCGTCGGCATGATCAAGTTCGGCTCGCGGGTGGACATGTTCTTTCCGGCGGATGCGGTCATCAAAGTCGGGATGCGCGACAAGGTGAAGGTCGGCCTAACCATCGTGGCCGAGCTCGGAGTGAAGTGATGCAGCGGCCTGACGTCCGCAAGAATCTCCGCCGCGGCGTCTATATCGTGCCGACGCTTTTCACGATCCTGAACATCTTCTTCGGCTTCCGTTCGATCGTGAACAGCCTTCGCGCGCGCGAGGCGATGACGGCGGGACGTCCCGATCTGGCCATCGCCGCGTTCGAGATCGCGTGCGTTTCGCTGCTGATCGCGGCGATCTTCGATACGTTCGACGGCATGATCGCGCGCCAGCTCGGTGCGACGAGCGAGTTCGGAAAGGAGTACGACTCGCTCGCGGACGTCGTCACATTCGGCACCGCGCCGGCCGTGCTCGTGTACGCATGGGGTCTGCATCCGCTCGGCAAACTCGGCGTCGGCATCGCCTTTCTGTTTCTCGTCAGCGTTTCGTTGCGATTGGCGCGCTTCAATGTGATGACGGGGAAAACCGATTACCGCTACTTCGTCGGATTGCCGAGTCCCGCCGGCGCGCTGACGATCGCGGCGCTGATCTGGTACGCGCCGGCGCCGGTGCTCGACCGCCGCTTCTCCCTCGTCATCCTGGTGCTCACTGCGTGTACTGCGTTCGCGATGGTGTCGCCGATCCGCTGGCGCGCGCAGAAGGGGCTCAACGTCCGCCAGGGCCACTCGCTGATGTACATCGTGGTGATTGCCGCGATCATCGCCATCGCCTTCGCCTGGCCGCGGCAGGTCGGCGTCGTCTTCGCGATTTCGTATCTCGCATCCGGACCGCTCGTGCGGCTATGGTCGATCGCGTTTCCGTCGCGCAAAGCGAATGACGTGCTACAAATCGCGCCGCAATGATCGATCCGAAATCCGCCGCCGGCTACCGACTCGGCATCGTCAATCCGCTCACGCTGGTCGGCGCCGAGATCCAGTCCATTCTGCGCGAGCGCGCCTTTCCGTTCGATAAGGTCGTGCTGCTCGACAGCACCGGAACCGCCACCGGCGCGCTGACCGCAATCGGCGATGAGCCGGCCGTCGTCCTTCCGGCTTCCGACGATGAGCTGGAAGATTGCGACATCGTTTTCTTCTGTGGTCCCGCCGAGGGGAATCGCGAATGGATCGAGCGCTACGACGCGGACAAGTTCGTGGCGATCGATCTGTCGCAGCCCTCGACCATTGACGGCAAGCTGGCGGTTTCCGGCGTCAACCTCGAGGAGATCACTTCCGATGATCGCCTGCTCGTGTCGCCGCATCCGGTGGCGATCCCGATCGCCCTGATCCTCCATCAGATCGAGATGCTCGGTCGCGTGGAGATGTGTACCGCGACGGTGGTGCAGCCTGCGTCGACGTTCGAACAGCTCGGCGTCGAGGAGCTGGCGAAGCAGTCGATCAGTGTTCTCAATATCCAAACGGTTCCGCAGGAAGTCTTCGATCGTCAGCTCGCCTTCAATCTCTATCCAGCGCCGGAGCGGAATGAGGAGTTCATCACTTCTCAGATTCGTTCGCTCACCGATCCGGACGCGCAACTCGCGTTGCTCATCACACAGGGGACGGTCTTTCACGGCTACACGTTTTCGCTGTTCCTAAAGACGAAAGAGGCGTTCGATGTCGAGCGGATCACTGCCACGCTGCGCGCGAATGCGGCCATCGAGTTCGCCGAGGGCGATCAGGCCTTTGGCACGATCGACGCGGCGGGGAAGGATGAAGTCCTCATCGCCGAGGTGCGCGCCGATACCTCCATTCGCGGCGGCTTCTGGGTCTGGGCCGTCTGCGATAATCTCCGCCGCAGCTCCGCGCTGAATGCGGTTCTCGTCGCAGAGAAGGTGCTGTTCGGAAGCGGAATGACTAATTAAGACCGGCGCGGTAATCACCGGAGATCCTGCGCGCTTCGCCGCAGGATGAACTTCGACGAGGAGATAAAAATGCAAGACTTCTACGAGCCGAAAGTCGGCGACATGGCCCCCGATTTCAAACTGCCGTCGACGCGCGGCAAAGAGATGACGTTGAAAGAGCACCGCGGCAAGGACGTCATCCTCTATTTCTATCCGAAGGATGACACGCCGGGCTGCACCGCCGAGGCTTGCAACTTTCGTGATCACGAATCGGATATCTCCAAAGCGCAGGCGGTGGTCCTCGGCGTTTCCGCCGATTCGCTCGAAAGCCACGACAAGTTCCGCGGCAAGTACGAGCTGAATTTCCCGCTGCTCTCCGATCCGACCGCCGACGTGGCCAAGATGTACGGCGTCTGGAAAGAGAAGAACATGTACGGGAAGCGCTACTGGGGCGTCGCGCGCACGACGTTCTGGATCGGACCGGATGGCCGGATCAAGAAGATATGGAAAAAGGTCGATACGAAGCGTCACGCGGAAGACGTGCTCGCGGAGCTCGACGCCGCGCACGCAAAGAAGTAGCTCTGCGTTGCATCGGCGTCATCTGCGGATAAAACCTCGGTCGCTCCACTGCGTCCAATAAACGATCTCCTCGCCCGGCGAGTAGAGGTTGTTTGAGAACGCACGAAGATGACCGCCGAGGCGCTGTTAACGGATGGAGTGGAAGCGGCGGCGACGCGGACATCGGCAACGTCGCCGTCGCTCCTCGCGGTCATCCGCGCGGCACGCGACGGAGACGAGCGGGCGTTCGAGGAGATCATGCTCGCATCCGAACGCCGTGTTTCCCTTCTGGCCTGGCGCATCCTCGGCGATGCCGAAGAGGTGAAGGAAGCGGCGCAAGAGACGTTCCTGCGCGTCTTCCGGCATCTGCGGCGGTTCGACGAACAGCTCGATTTCTTCGGATGGCTTTTCCGGATCGCCGTGAATGTCTGCCGCGACATCGAGAAGCGGCGCAGACGGCGCTGGATCTTTGCGCCATTCGATCAGGCGCTGTCGATCGCGAGCAATCATCGCCCCGCCGACGACACGATTGCCGCTAACGATGACGCTGCATTGCTGACGCGCGCCATCGACGCGCTGCCGGCGAAGGAGCGGCTGGCGGTGATCCTTCGCGAAGTCGAGGAACTGACGACCGAGGAAGCCGCGGCGATTCTCGGGATCTCGCCAGCGACTGTGCGGGTGCAAGTGAGCAAGGCGCGCGCGAAGCTCCGCGTCTGGATCGAAGCGTGGCGCGGAGGTGCGCGATGAACATGAGCGAGTTCCGATCGAAGCAGCCGTTGAGTGAAGACGACTTCGCGGCCATCCGCCGTAATGTGATGACCGCGATCACTGCGCGCCATCAGCGCCGGTTCCTTCCGATCGCGATGCGGTTCGCATTCGCGGCGGCCGTCGCGATCGCGATTGCAGTCGCGGTCATCGGACGCCGGCCAGCTCCGGCCATCACCGTCAAGAAGATGGTCATCGAAAAACCGCCGATTGCAGTCGCGGCAACGGTCGCTCCGTCGCCGGTGACGCGCGTCGTTGTGCAGCATCCGCGTCATCGCACGACGCGTCCACGTGCGCAGTACGCATCCGCAACCCCACAGAACATCCGCGTTGAATTCCGGACATCGGATCCCGACGTCCGCATCATCTGGATCGCGAGCCAGACCCCATCGACAACAACAGGAGGCAAATCATGAAACGGATCACCATCATCATCGCCACGCTTTTCGTCGCCGTGAGCGCGCTGGCACAGGACAAAGCGCCGGCGCCGGCCGCGGAGGAGTACAACACCGTCCGCGAGTTCCGCAGCAAGGTCTTCGAGGTGCGGAACCAGGACGCGCGGCAGATCGCATCGTCGGTCAAGCTCCTCGGCAGCGGCTTCAAAGGATCCGCGCTCAGCGTCAACAACGACATGCACACGATTACGGTGCGCGACTATCCGGAGAACGTCGCCGCGATCGAGGGCGCGATCGCGCGACTCGATCAGCCGATCGCGGATTCGCCGGATATCGAGATGAAGATCTCCGTTCTGATCGGATCGAAAACGCCGCTGCCCGGCGCGGCGACGGTTCCCGACGAGCTGGCCCCAGTCGTCAAGCAGCTCGAGTCGACGCTTCGCTATGCGCACTACGGTCTGATGACTGCGACGGTGCAGCGGACGAAACCAGGCAATGGCCTCAGTGGCTCCGGCGTGGCTGAGCCGACGCTCCTCGGCATGACCGTCAAAGAAGGCCAGCCGATCCTCTACAGCTATCGCCTGCGCCGCATTACGCCGACAGGCGGCGAGAAACCGTCGATCGATATCGAGAGCTTCGACTTCTCCATGCGCGTCCCGATCAACGTCGGCGGCGCAACGCCGACGCAGTATCAATCGGTCGGTTTCGAGACGCCGGTCTCGATCCGCCAGAACGAGAAGGTAGTCATCGGCACGACGACGATGGGCGACAAGGCGCTGATCGTGGTGGTGACGGCGACGGTGGTTTCGAAGTAGGAATTTCTTATCTGCGTAATCTGCGGATAAAGCTTCATCCGCAGATTACGCAGATGTAGCAGATAGGAACGCTGGTTTGAATGCGCGGAGCCGCTTGCAGGCTTCTTCCAACGAATCAAAATCCTTTGCGAAGCAGAAACGGAGCATTCGTTTTCCGGCTTCCGAGACGAAGAACGCGGAGCCGGGAACGGAGGCGACGCGCGTGGTTTCGAGCAGCGCCTGCGCGGCTTCCTTGTCGTCGCGATACTCGTCCGGGATTTGCGCGAGCATGTAGTACGCGCCCTGCGGAATCGACGGCGTAAAGCCGGCCTCGGAGAGTGCCTCGGCCAGCATGTCGCGCTTCTTCTCGTAGTCGGCGGCCATCTTGAGGTAGTACTCGTCGCCGATTTCCAGCGCCCGGGCGACGCCCCACTGGAGCGGAGTGGGTGCACAGATCGCGAAGAGATCGTTCATGAGACCGATGGGACCCGCGACGCGTTCGTCGGCGATGACGTAGCCGACGCGCCACCCGGTGATGGAGAAGGTTTTCGAGAATCCGCTGATGGTGATGGCGAGATCGCGGCAGGACGGAATCGACGCGACAGACACGTGTTTCCGGCCGTCGTAGACGATGTACTCGTAGATCTCGTCGGTGAAGATCCAGGCGCCGAATTCGCGGCAGAGTGCGCCGATCTTCTCCAGCTCCTCGCGCGTGAACATTTTCCCCGACGGATTCGACGGCGTACAGACGACGATCGCCTTCGTCTTCGGCGTGAAGGCCGCGCGCAGAACGTCGAAGTCGATCGTCCAGTCGGGCGCTTTCAGCGGAACGAATTTCGCCTCGAAGCCGAGGACCTTGAAGGTGTTGAGGTGGTAGCCGTAGTAGGGCTCGAAGAGGATCACCTCATCGCCGACATTCAGCGTGGCCATCGCCGCCGCGAGGAAGCCGCCGCTCGATCCGACGGTGACCACGATCTCCTTCGCCGGATCCGCGGTGAATCCGTTGTGCCGCTCGACCTTGCGCGCGATGCGCTCGCGAAGGATGTCGATGCCTTCGAACTTCGAGTACGTCGCTTTGTTCGCACGGATGGCGTCGCAGGCACCTTCGATGAGCTCTGGAAGCGTGGGCAGGTCGCAGATGCCCTGTCCGAGGTTGATGCCGCCGACGCGCTCGCATTCGCGGGACATGCGGCGGATGTCGGACTGCACGAGGCCACGCAAACGATCGCTGATCTGGTTCATAGCGCGGGTAGTTTAAACCTCCCCGCCCACCACTCGCCCTTTGTCCGCTCTTCGGCAATTTCGAGGCCGTGTCCCGCGCAGGCGCGGATGACGTCATCGCGCTTGATGACGAGGATGCCGCTGAGGATGAGCGATCCATCCACGTGCCGCGTCACCTCACCCAGGAGCGGGATGATGACCTCGGGGATGATGTTCATGGTGACGATGTCGAACGTGCCGCCGCGGAGCGCTTCGAGTCCGCCGATGAAGATCGGCATGCGCGCGTAGCCGACGTCATTGCGGGCGCGGTTGTCGCGCAGCGCGGCGAATGCGTCGAGGTCGTTGTCGAATGCGATCACGTGATCCGCGCCGAGGCGGCACATGGCCAGCGTGAGGATTCCGCTGCCGGCGCCGATGTCGAGGCCGCGTTTGCCGGCCACGTCGAGCGTTTCCAGGATCTCGATGCAGAGCGAGGTCGTTTCGTGCGAGCCGGTTCCGAAGGCCTGTTCCTGCGGGATGACGAGCGCGTAGCGCGTTGTATCGCGCGGGATCAGTGCCGCCTCCGGTGCGACGATGAAGTGCTCGCCAATGTACAGCGGTTCGAGCGATTGTTGATAGCGATCGAGCCAGTCGATGCGTTCGCGGTCGGTTGCATGCAGTTCAATTCCGTCGATGTCGCCGAGCGCGCGCGCGGCTTCGTCACGTTGATCGGCATCATCAAAGTACGCGGAGATCGTGGCCGTGCCGTTCACCTCCGACGACGAACTGCCGGTCGATGGCGTCAGGTACAGCCTCGACTGGAGGACCTCTTCGAGCGCGGTGTCGCGCGCATCGAAGGAGATGTCGAGGAGGAAGTCCTTCACGCGTGTGCGCCGAACAGCTCGCCGTAGTCTTCCATCGCGGCCTGCACGACGTTCGCGGCATGCGCATAGCCGTACGAGCCGGAGACGCGGATGCGCGCGGGCTCGCCGGGGACGAGTTTGTACGTTGAGAAGTAGTGTTCGAGGCGCTCGACAAGCACCGTCGGCACATCGCTCAGATCCTGCGCCTCGCCCCAGACGTAGTCGCCCTGCAGCACGGCGATGATCTTGTCGTCCGCTTCGTCGCGATCGACGAGTTGCAGTCCGCCGATCACGCGCGCGGAGAGAAGGATCTCCGACTTCGCAATGGGCCGCTCGCTGAGAACGCAGATGTCGAGCGGATCGCCGTCGCCGCGTTTCGTCACCGGCGTCAGCGCCGCCACGCGCGGACCGCAGTACGTGCGCGGGATGAATCCGTAAAGCGCAGGCGGCTGCGACGAGGTCCGCTGCGGACGGTCGACGCGCAAATATCCGGACGCCTTGTCGACCTCGTACTTGATCAGATCGAACGGCGTGATCTCGATGTAGGCATTCACGACGCGCGGCGCGTCAGCGCCCGCGCTCAGCCCATGCCACGGATGCGGGCGCCACTGCGAAAATGTCAGGTCCGCCACAGGCCGCGCATTCTAGCGCGCTACCCATCTCACCACAGAGACCCAGAGAGCACGGAGGTTCTCTGTGTCTCCATGGTGAAAATCGGTTTTTCTACGGCGTCGTGAAAAAGTCCTTCACCTTCCCGAACACTCCCTTGTCCTGCAGCGGCGTCTCGCCTTCGGCGACCGCGTAACGCGTCAACAACTCGCGTTGCGCGTCGTCGAGGGTTGTGGGGATGCGGACCGTCACGTGAACGTACTGGTCGCCGCGTCCCGGGCCTTGGAGGAACTGGACGCCTTTGCCGCGGAGGCGGAACACCTGGCTGGGTTGCGTGCCGGGCGGGATGCGCAGCGACTCGGGGCCGTCGATCGTGTCGGTCTGGACTTCGGCGCCGAGGGCGGCCTGGGTGAAGGTGATCGTTTGATCGGAGTGGATGTCGTAGTCGTGGCGCGTGAACTTCGCGTGCTCGTGGACGGTGATGAAGACGTAGAGATCGCCGGGAGGGCCGCCGCTGAAACCGGCTTCGCCTTCGCCGGCCACGCGCAGGCGTGAGCCGTCGTCGACGCCGGCAGGGACTTTGACGGAGATCGTCTTCTCCTCGCGCACGCGGCCGGCGCCGTCGCAGTTCGCGCAGGGATCTTTGATCACTTTTCCGGCGCCGCCGCATTGCGGGCAGGTGCGTGCGACGGCGAAGAAGCCCTGCGAGTAGCGGACCTGACCGCGGCCGCCGCATCCGCTGCAGGTCACCGGCTGCGTGCCCGGCTTCGCCCCGCTGCCTTTGCAGGTTTCGCACGTGGCGACGCGCGGGACGTCGATGGTGATGTCTTTGCCGAAGACGGCTTCCTCGAACTCCAGCGTCAGGTCGTAGCGGAGATCGTTGCCGCGTGCGGCGCGTGCGGAGCGGCGCTTGCCGGTGCCGAAGAAATCGCCGAAGCCGAAAAGGTCGCCGAGGATATCGCCGAAGTCGGCGAACTGATTCGGATCGAAGCCCCCTCCGCCGCCGGCCTGATGGCCGAAGCGGTCGTAGCGCGCGCGCTTTTCGTCGTCGGAGAGCACGCCATACGCTTCCGCGGCTTCCTTGAATTTCTCTTCGGCATCGGCATCGCCGGGATTCTTGTCGGGGTGATACTTCACCGCCAGGCGGCGGTAAGCCTTCTTGATGTCGTCGACGGTGGCCTCGCGGGCCAGACCGAGGATTTCGTAGTAATCGCGTTTTTCAGTCGTAGCCATTCGTCAGTCGTTACAGGGCGTCGCCGCCCGGCACATTCATTTTTATCGGGTTGTAGAGCATCACGCTGGTGAGGATGCGCGAGGCGGTCTGCAGCTCGAAGATGGCGTCGTTCAGGCGCTGCTTCTCCTCGGAGGCCGCCGATTCCTTTGCTTTGGCAATGCACTTCTGGACCTTGTCGCGGTCCTCCTCGGTCAGCATCTTGCCGAACTCGCGGAAGACCTTGTCGTTCGTGTAGATCATCCCTTCGAGCTTGTTCTGCAGCATGCGCGTTTCGCGGCGCGAGGCGTCGGCGCGTGAGTGCTCCGCGGCTTCGCTGACCAGGCGTTCGATCTCATCCTGCGACAGACCGCCGGCGGGATTGATCTGCACGCCGGTCGATTGCCCTGTGGCCTGATCGCGCGCGGTGACGCTGACGATGCCGTTCGAATCGATCGAGAACGTGACCTCGATCTGTGGCACGCCGCGCGGCGCGGGTGGGATGCCGACGAGATCGAACTTGCCGAGGGACTTGTTGTCGCGCGCGAATTCGCGCTCGCCCTGCAGCACGTGCACCGTCACCTTGTTCTGCTGATCGGCGACCGTCGTGAAGATGAGCGAGTTCTTGGTTGGGATCGTCGCATTACGCTCGATGACTTTCGTGAAGACGCCGCCGTGAGTCTCGACGCCGAGGGACAGCGGCGTGACGTCGAGCAGGATCATGTCTTTGATGTCGCCGCGCAGGATGCCGGCCTGCACCGCGGCGCCGACGGCGACGACTTCATCGGGATTGATGTTGCGGTTCGGCTCCTTGCCGAAGGCCTGCTGCACGGCTTCGACGACGCGCGGCATGCGCGTCTGGCCGCCGACGAGGACGACTTCGTCGATGTCTTTCGGAGTGAGGCCGGCCTGCTTCAGTGCGTCGTTGACGGGATCGATCGTCTTCTGGATCAGGTCCTCGACCATCTTCTCGAACTCGCGGCGGGTGAGGATGCTGTTGAGATGCTTGGGACCCGAGGCATCGGCAGAGATGAACGGCAGCGTGATGCGCGACTCATCGGAAACGGACAGCTCGTGTTTTGCGCGCTCCGCGGCTTCCTTCAAACGTTGAAGGGCCATGCGGTCGTCGGCGAGGCTGATGCCGGTCTCGCGCTGAAAGCCTTCGATGAGCCAGTCGATGATGCGCTTGTCGAAATCCTCGCCGCCGAGGTACGTGTCGCCGGAGGTGGAGAGCACTTCGAAAAGCCCGTCTTCGAGCTTGAGGATGGAGATGTCGAACGTGCCGCCGCCGAGATCGTAGACGGCGATGAGCTGGTTTTGTTTGTGATCGAGTCCGTACGCCAGCGCGGCCGCGGTCGGCTCGTTGATGATGCGCAGGACTTCGAGTCCGGCGATCTTGCCGGCGTCGCGCGTAGCCTGACGCTGGCTGTCGTTGAAGTAGGCGGGAACGGTGATGATTGCTTCGGTGACCGCTTCGCCGAGGAACTCCTCTGCGAATGCTTTGATCTCCATCAGCACGAACGCGGAGATTTCCTCGGGTGAATATTCGCGGTCGCGGATCTTCACCTTCATGTCGCCGTTGCCGGCGGGAACGATCTGATAGGGGAGGATCTGTTTCGCGCGCGCGACCTCGCTCGTGTCGTACTTGCGGCCGATGAGCCGCTTGATGGCGAAGACAGTGTTAAACGGATTCGTGATCGCCTGGCGCTTGGCGATCTGGCCGACCAGCCGGTCGCCGTCCTCGGTGAAGCCGACCACGGACGGCGTGGTACGGCTCCCTTCCCGGTTGGCCATCACCTGCGGCGTGGCGACGTCCACCACGGCAACGCAGGAGTTGGTCGTCCCGAGATCGATTCCGATGACTTTCGACATGCGTTAGTCGCCCGAGGACCCATTCTCCTCCGGCCCGCCCACGGCGACCTTGACCATGGCCGGCCGCAGGAGACGGTCGTGGAGGAAATAGCCTTTCTGGAGGACGGCGGTGACGGTGTGCGATGGTACGGAAGGATCTTCCTCGCGAATGACCGCCTCGTGGAAGTTCGGATCGAAGCGGACTCCGGATTCCGTGATGGGCTTCAGCCCGTGCCGCTGCAGGACGTCGAAGAGCTGTTTGTAGATGAGCGAAACGCCTTTGTGGAACTCGTCGCCTTCCTCGGCGTGCTCGAGCGCGCGGTCGAAATTGTCGAGCACCGGGAGGAGATCGCGAATGACGGAGCCGAGGGCGTAGCGCTGGAAGTCGGCTTTCTCGCGCTCGGAACGTTTGCGGAAATTCTCGAAGTCCGCCAGCGTGCGCATGTAGCGGTCTCGGAAGTCTTCGTTCTGTGGCGCGGCAGCAGACGTTCCTGCCGCGGCTTCCTGCGCGGCGGCTTCCATCTCCTGCTCGATGTCGGCGACGGTTTCGCCGGTGTCTTCGATGACGTAGGCGTCATCATCCTTTTCGTTTTCGCTCACTGCGGTTGCTCCTGTTCCTCTTCGATCTTGCGGCTGAGGGCGACGCCGAGGTAATCGACGAGCGGCGCCATACGCGCGTACTCCATGCGCATCGGTCCGATGATACCGACCATGCCCAGCGGAGCGGCCTGCGTTCCGTAGCGCCGCGCCACGATGCTGAAGTTGTAGATCTGCGTAAAGTTGCTCTCCGAGCCGATCAGGATCTGCAGCCCTTCTTCAGAGAGACACGAGTTCAAGATCTCCACCAGTTTCTCCTTCTCCTGCAGCGCGAGGAAGGTCTTGCGCATGGAGATGGCGTCGGAGAACTCGGGCTTGGTGAGCATCGAGGCGGCGCCTTCGACGTACAGTTCGTGTTCGAGCGGCGAGACGTCGTTCACTGCTTCGATACCGAGGGAGATCGTCTTCTGCAGCATGGCGTCGTGCTTGGCGCGTTCCGCCTCGGTCATGCGGATGAGGCGTCGCCGGATGTTGTCGAGCGTGAGGCCGGCGAACTCGATGGTGATGTAGCGCGAGATTTTCTGCAGTTCGTCGCGCGTGAACGGCTGCCGCGTCTCGATGATCTTGTTCACCACTACGCCGTTCTGGCCGACGATGATGCACATGATCTTGCTGTCGGCGACCGCGACGAAGTCCATGCTGCGGATGGTGAACTGCAGCAGCGTGGGCATGAAGATGACGCCGACCTGATCGCTGAGCTTGGACAGCACCCGCGAGGCGAGATGCAGCACTTCGTCGATTTCGTTGGCGTGGCTGACCTGGTCATCGATCATCTCCCGCTCGCGCTGCGAGAGGGCGCGCGAGCGCATGAGGTGATCGATGAAGAAGCGATAACCGCGGTCGGTGGGAACGCGGCCGGCGGAGGTGTGCGGCTGTTGGAGGTAGCCGAGGTCTTCGAGGTCAGCCATGACATTGCGGAGGCTGGCGGGGGAGAGCTGAAAGCGGCCGCCCTTGGCCAGCGACCGCGAGCTGATCGGCTCGCCTGTGGCGACGTGCTGCATGATGATCTCGCGCAGCACCTCGCGGGCGCGGCTGTCGAGATCGTCACCATGGAGATCAATGTGTGGAGGCATCGCGGGTTACGAGCGGAGGGTAGCAGTCTCGCTGTCCGACCGCTAACACACAGGAGAATGTAGGAATTGCGGCGAAGGGTGTCAAGATTGCTGGTGTCGATGAGCATGACAAAGCGCCTGTTCCTGATCGCATTCCTGCTCGCCGCGCCGGCGCACGCCGTTACGGTCGATCGCATCGCTGCGGTCATCGATCGTCAGGTGCTGACGGTGAGCGAAGTGAACCAGATGGCCGAGCTCCGTTTCTTTCCGCGCGTTGCAGGACGCAGCGAGGACGACTACCGGCACGACATCCTCGAAGGGCTGATCGCGCAGGCCCTGCGCTATCGCGACGTGGAGCGCTTCGGCGCGCAGGACATCCCGAAGGATTCGATCGAGGCGCGGCTGGTGGAAATCCAGCGCCGCTTCGCGTCCCCGGCCGAGCTCGACGCCGCGCTCGCCCGTGCGGAACTGACGCCGGACGAATTGCGCGCGCTGATCAAGCGCCAGTTGCAGGTCGAGGCGTACATCCAGGAGCGCTTCGCGCCGATGGTGTTCGTCGCGAACGAGGACATCGCCGACTACTACAACGGTCCGTGGCACCAGCAGCGCGTCGAACGCGGTCTGCCGGTGCCGCCGCTGAACGACGTCCGCGAAGAAATCCGCACGCTCATCCGCTCACGCCAGCTCGATCAACAGATCGAAACGTGGACCACGCAGTTGCGGGCCCGCGCGAACGTCGATGTGTACGCGTGGCGGTGAGTGAAGCAGGGACGAGGGAGATATCCCTGATCCCTAATCCCTGTTTACTTTCCGCGTCCTAACCGGTTTGCCTGCGGGGCCGGATTCGCGTTCGGGATCGGATTCGCGTTCTGCGTGTAGAAATCGACGGAGCCGATCTCCGTCTTCAGGCCGCGGAAGTCGACCACGCGCACGGTCAGGCGGTGTTTCGAGTTGCCGAGCTTCGTCGTGTCCATCACGAAACGCCAGCCTGAGTTCTGGGTATTCGGCAGATACGGATACTGCACTGTCACGTCCGGACGCGGGAAATTCAACTGCGCGAGCCCCTTGAAATCGCCGTCGACGATCATTTCGACCGAGGACAGCAGGCCGCCTTCCGCCACTGCCCAGCCCTGGAACGTCACCGTTCCCTTCAAGAAGTCTGAGGTGTGCGGCACGTCGATGAAGCCGACGGCGGCGGCAACGCGGTCTTCCCCGCATTCGAAGAAGATCGGCAGTCCATCGCGGTTCGGCAGCTCGGTGAAGGTCTGCTGCTGATCGCCGACGCGGATTTTCAGCACGTGATTGCCGGCGCTAACGCCGGACGCCATCAGAGCGCCGACATCCATCGTGAAGAGGAAGCCGGAGCGCGGCGCGTCGGGATAGCCCGGGTAATAGCGTTCCACGTCGAAGCGCGGCAGGCCGTAGCAGTTCACGTAATTGCCGAAGATCGGATTGAAAGCGCAGTCGCCGGACTGATACCAGCGGCGGCCGTCGATCATCAGTTCGACGTAGGCGACGCGGCCGGTGTCGGTGCGCGTGCCGAGGTCGAGAGCCCAGCCGCGAACGGGCGTGATGTGCGACTCCGGATTGATGGCCGGCGAGGCCTGGGGAAATACGTTGCAGCGCGTGCCATACACCACTGCGTCGCGCTTCGGTTCGTCGATGTAGCCGAACGGCTTCAGGTTCGCGTTTTCATTGAAAATCTGCACCGTGCGGCGGCCGATCAGTTTCGACAGACCGTTGCGGTCGGTGGCGCGGACGTCGAGCGCGTGTACGCCGTCGAGAACGCGCGTGGTGTCGACGTTGGCGATGAACGCGCTGTAGAGCGCATCCGGCCAGTCGGCGATCGTGTTGGCGACGTCCGGCCGCGGATCGCCGTACATCGCGTTCTGGATGACGCCGTTGTCGATGAGCACTTCCACTTTGGCCACGCCATCCGTGTCGAGAGCCCACCCCGAAACGGGGAAGGAACCCGAGGCGTTGTAGATGCCGACGGTGTCGGGGATATCGACGCTGCCGAACGGCGCCTGATTGAGCGTGTTGTCGATGGTGATCGTGCGCCGTCCGAGCTCCGTGATCGTGCCGTCGCTGTAGAAAACCTTGGCCGCCAGCGTGTGCGGCCCGTTCGTGAAGCGGCTGGCCAGCATTCCGATCTGGAAGCCGGGCGCGATGTGCTGGATCCCCGGCCAAGTCGGATAGGCCTCGATGATGTCGATGCGCGGCAGGTTGGTGTTGGAATTGGCGATGAACTGGTCGTCGACATAGACGGCCACCTTCGAGATCGCTTCAGGCGTGAGGAACCATCCCTTGACCAGGATGACGCCAGTCTGCGTCACAGTCGGATCGGGAAAGTCGAGAGCGCCGTGCGTTTCAACCGTTTGTGCCAGGAGCACCGGGACGGCGAGCGACGCAAGAACAACGAGAACCAGGCCGCGGGTAACCCTTCTCCACATAAACCCCTCCAACCCCGAAAATAACCCTGCCCGTAACTGCGGTGCCGGCGCCGTTTGCGCCGGTCTGTGATCGGTTTGCCGGAGTTTATACTGCGCCGGTGAATTCTTCAAATATCGCTGTGGCCGCCGTCACGATCGAAGACATCCGCGCCGCCTCCGCCCGCCTCGGCCACTCCATCCACCGCACGCCGCTTTTGTCCAGCCGTTCGCTGTCAGAAGCGATCGGCGTGGAGGTGCGGCTCAAGTGCGAGAACCTGCAGCGCGCCGGCTCGTTCAAGATCCGCGGGGCGATGAACGCGCTGCTGCAACTCTCTGAAAATGAACGGCGCAACGGCGTCGTGGCCTTCTCCTCCGGCAACCACGCCCAAGGCGTCGCCTTGGCCGCGAAGCTCCTCGGCATCAAGGCCACGATCGTGATGCCGGAAAACTCGGTCCAGATGAAGGTCGACGCCACAAAAGCCTACGGCGCCGAGGTCGTGACCGCCGGCGTGACGTCAGCCACGCGCGACACGGTCGCGCGCGAGATCGCCGAGAAGAGCGGCGCCGCCGTCATCCCGCCGTTCGACGACTGGCGCATCATCGCCGGCGCCGGAACGGTGGGGCTGGAGATCGTGGAGGAGTGGCCGGAGGTCGAGACGATCGTGACGCCGCTCGGCGGCGGCGGCCTGCTGTCGGGAGTGGCCATCGCCGCGACCTCGCTGAAGCCGGGCATCGACGTTTACGGCGTCGAGCCGCGCGCCGGCAACGACGGCGAGCAGTCGTTCAAGTCCGGCCGCATCGTGTCGATCGATCCGCCCAAGACGATCGCGGACGGCGCCCGAACGCTGGCCATCGGCGAGCGCAACTTCGCGGTGATCCGCGAACGGGTCCGCGACGTCGTCAGCGTCGAAGATGACGTTCTGCTCTCTGCCGTGAAACTGGCCATGTATCGGACGAAGCTCGTGATCGAGCCGACGGGAGCGCTTGGTATCGCCGCGTTGCTAGCGGGCGCAATCAGGCCGCGCGGGAAGACCGCGATCGTCGTGAGCGGCGGCAATATCGACTTCTCGTTGCTTTGCTGACATCGTAGAACTGTGCGATTTGTCATCCCAGAGGTTGAGACGTGACCTGGCGCAGCGATCCTGGCCTGAGCACGGCCGCGCGCGGAGGCGCGCTCGACAATCCAGCCCCGCGCTTTGCGCGGGGAAAGCGAGCGTCAACGAAGTTTGTGGCCGCGGAGGCGGCCACTACAAAATGCTCGCGCCGCGCGAGATCTTGTAGCGGCCGCCTCCGCGGCCGCACATCGGTCCGAGGTGCCCCAACCCCGCGCAGAGCGCGGGGCTAGATTGTCGAGCGCGCCTCCGCGCGCGAGCGTCACGTCCGCGTCACAGATTTCTTCACACCCCTCAGGCCAGAATGACCCTCTTCGACACCGCCCCCTTCGACCCTCCTGCCAAGGCAGACGCTCCGCTGCCCGAACGTCTGCGCCCAAGGAGTCTCGAAGACGTCGTCGGGCTCGATGAGCTCCTCGGTGAAGGACGATTCCTCCGGACCGCCATTGAAAGCGACCGCATCCCCTCGATGATTTTCTGGGGGCCGCCCGGATCCGGCAAGACCACGCTGGCGCGCATCATCGCCAACAAGACCCGGGCGCGGTTCGTCACCTTCTCCGCGACCAGCACTGCCATCAAGGAGATCCGCACGTTGATGGAGGAGGCGCGCAAGGAGCGCAAGGCGCGCGGATCGAAGACCATCGTCTTCATCGACGAGATTCATCGTTTCAACAAAGCGCAGCAGGACGCCTTTCTGCCGTACGTCGAGGCCGGCGACATCATCCTCATCGGCGCGACGACCGAGAACCCGTCGTTCGAGGTGAACTCGGCGCTGCTGTCGCGGACGAAAGTCGTGGTCATCCCGGCGCTCGAGCGCGAGCAGGTCATGTCCATCCTGCGCCGCGCCGTCAACGATCCGTCGCTGCGCAAGTACGGCATCGAAGTAACCGACGATGCTCTCGACTTCATGGCCGCGACCTCGGCTGGCGACGCGCGGCAGGCTCTCAATTCGCTCGAGCTTGTCGTCGAGACGGCAACCAAAGAAGACGGACCGATCGATAAAACGAAGGTCACGCAAATCCTGCAGCGCCGCTCGCTGATGTACGACAAAGGCGGCGAGGAGCACTACAACATCATCTCGGCGCTCCACAAATCGCTGCGCAACGGTGACGCCGACGCCTCGGTCTACTGGCTGGTGCGGATGCTCGAAGGCGGCGAGGACCCGATGTACATCGCCCGCCGCCTCGTTCGCGCGGCTTCCGAGGATATCGGGAATGCCGATCCGCAAGCGCTGGTGTTCGCGATCGCCGTCCAGCAGACCGTCCACTTCCTCGGCATGCCTGAAGCCGGTGTCGCGCTGGCGCAACTCGTTACGTACTTGGCGGCCGCGCCGAAATCGAATGCGGCGTACATCGGCTACGGCGAAGCAGTCCGCGAAGTCCGCCAAGGCGACAATCCCGGCGTCCCGCTCCACATCCGCAATGCCCCCACCCGCCTGATGAAAGACCTCGGCTACGGCCGTGGCTATCAGTACGCGCATGACTACGAGGAACAGACCGTGGCCATGAACTGCCTCCCCGAGGCGCTGGCCGATCGCCGATTCTACGAGCCGAAGGACGTCGGCGCCGAGGCGAAGATGAAAGCGCGGCTCGATGCCATGCGCGACGCGCGGAAGAAGGAGTCGTGACGATGCGCCGATCCGCGATCGCCGCCGTACTCGCCATCGCAACGACCGCGCTGCACGCAGCGACCACCTATCGCGTCACTACAACGATCAAGGACAGGCTGAAACGGACGCCGCGCGTCGAGCGCGTGATCGCGGAGGGCGACAACCGCCGGCTGACGATCGAGCGGCAGGATGAGCCATTCACGCACGACGTTCTGCTTTCGATCGACGGCGGCAAAACGGTCGTCGCGCTCAACACGCCGTTGCAGACGTGGTTCGACTTCGCCATCCTCCCGGCGTCCCCATCCAGTCACAAGCCGAGAGCCAAATCCGAGATCAAAGATCCGAAGGTGATGGTGTCAGAGGAACCCGGCAATGAACCGATTTTCGGATTCCCCGTTCGCAAGTTCGTCATCCGCGCGAGTTTTACCGCGCAGGAAGATTACGGCGGCACGAAGGTGAAACGTGAGAACGCAATGATCACGCTGCTCTGGACGACGGACAAGATCGATGGCGCGCTGGCCTTTCCGATGGCTGTTTTTGTGACCGGCGTCGCCTCGATCGATGCCGAGCTGCGGCAGAAGACGGCTGGGATCATCTCCGGCTTTCCGCTGCGCGAGATCACGACGCATTCGCAAGCGTACGAAGGAGGCGCGCCGTCGGTCGAGACCATTACGATGGAGGTCGACGACATCCGCACCGTCCCATCACCGTCTGCGACGCAGTTCGCGAAACCGGCTGGCTATCTCAATCAGCCGCCGATCATCAGCGGCGCGCCGGTAGTCATCAGCCACTGAGTGCGTCGCAATCCGCTGATCGGCCTACTGATTGAATGGCCACCATTTCCATCGCGACTTCGGAGACTGGTGCGCGCGACTGTGGACTCCCGTGACGGCATGTTGAGATCCCTCTTCGTCGAGAAAGTATGGAATGGAGGGATCGAAGGGTGCTTGCTCGAGACGAGCATTGAGGCGCTGGTATTTCGCTGATCGCGCGTCCTCCACGGCGGTGGCTCGAACGTATCCTCCCATCGACACAACGCACTCACCGACAACGCGGAACTGTGCCTCCTCGAGCGCGACGTGGAGCGCGCGCATGTTCGGTGCGAAACAGTTCGTGAAGTCTCCGTTGAGCGAGTCGGCAGGATACGACTGCCAGAGTGGGATGCTCCTGAGCAGCGGGTTGAGTTGATCAAGCGTCGTTACCGAGTTGTCGGGCATCAGCACGTATTCGTCGATGAGCATCGTGCCGACGAATAGTTGAGCACCTTTCTTCATCACGGACCGGATGGCGTCGAGCGCCGCAAGCGGTCTGCGCAAGTGATACAGCACTCCGAGGAAGAGCACCACATCGAACGAGTCGTACGTGGCGGAGTTGAGGTTGTAGACGTTATCCATCCGGTACTCCACCTTGCTGCCGAGAATCGTTCGGGCCGTGGAGAACCCGCTGTAAGTCTCGGGTACGAAATCGACCGCCACCACGTCGGCCCCGCGTTTTTCCATCTCGAACGAAAAGAAGCCGTCGGAGCAGCCGATGTCGAGCACGCGCTGGCCCGAGAGCGTTGCGGGAAGTCCCAGTTCATCCAGGATCGGCAACTTCATCCGATTGGAGTCGTCGCCGGGGGTGATCACGCCGGGCGCAAGCTCGATCTCGTGCCACCAGCGACCATGGTCGGCTACAAGTTGCGCGATCTCTTTGCGGTCGGTCATCCGCTGCTGCACGGGTGCATTATCGAGCAAGGAGTACCTTACGAAACGCATCCATGCGGATGCCGGCGTACCGGATCCAAATCGTCCGCCGCTCAGCGGCTCAAGGCGTTTGCCATGCGCTTGATCGGCGCCGGCTTGCGATCTTCGCCCACGTTCACGTACACGACCTGCGCCTCGGTGACCGTCACCTTCTGCTGGAGATCGTTGCCGCGGATCGCTTCGCAGACCACTTTCACGGTGATCGACGACGTGCCGATGCGCAGCGTCTCGGTCCAGAAGCTGACCAGATCGCCGACGAAGACCGGCTCGTGGAAGACGACCTTGTCCATCGAGACGGTGACCATGAAACGGCTGCCTTGCCGGCGCGCTTCGATCGCGCCGGCCTGGTCGATGTAGCTGAGGATCACGCCGCCGAAGATGGTGCCGTGCGCGTTGGTGTCGCGCGGCATCATCAGCACCCGGATGGCCGGTTCGTCCCAGCGCGGCTGTTGCGGAGTCTCGCTCTCGCGCGATTCCGCCGTCACCTCGTCATACCCCGGCCTGCTGCTGGGTCGGCGGCGCGATCAGTTTCTGGTTGATGTCGATCGTGGACGCCTTGCGCAGCCGCTGCAGCAGCGATGCGCGCAGATTCCGCGACTCCTGCTGGCGCAGGTTGTCCGTGTACTGCGAGCGGTTCTGGGCGAGCGCGGCGGCATCGGCTTTCTTCTGCTCGGTGACCTGGAACAGCACCGGGCCGTCGCCGGTCATGATCGGGCCGACGACCTGGCCCACCGGCGCCGAAACAGCCGCATCGACGAGTGACGACGTATCGCCGGTGAATCCAGCGATGAATCCCTGACGGTTGACCGTGGTCTCCGCCGCGGTGAGGCCAACCTTCGCGCCGGCAGCATCGACGGTCGGAGCGGGCATGGCCTTGGCCAGCGCCTGCTGCGCGAGCTGGCGGGCCTTCTCCATGCGCGCATCGTTCTCGACCTTCGCGCGGACTTCGTCGAGCGGCGAAACGCCGGCCGCGCGGATCGCGTAGAGGAACGGAACGATGGGGCCGCGCTGCGAGCCGAGGATCTCGCCGACGTCGTTCACCTTCGCGGCAAACGCCCAGGATGTGAAGGTCGGATTGTTGCCCATGCCGGGAATGGTGTCGGTCTTCCCGAACCACTGCGAATCGTTCGACGCCACATTGCCGCTGGCCAGGGCGGTGAATTCTTCCGCTGTCTTCGGCTTGCTGGCCTTGATGCGCGCCTCGATGCGCGTGATCTCGTCGCGCGCGCGGTCCTTGCCCAGCTGATCGGCCGTGGTAGCGCGCAGGCGGTCGCGGACTTCCTCGAACGGACGGTAGCCTTCGCCGCGGCGTTCCAGAACTTTGATGATGTGGTAGCCGAACTCGGTCGTGCGGATCGGATCGCTGAGCGTGTTCAGCGGAATCGAGAAGGCCGCCTTATCGAACGCCTCGACGGTCGTGCTCTTGTCCACCCAGCCCATGTCGCCGCCCTTGCCCGCTGACGACGGATCGCCGGAGTTGGCCTGCGCGAGTTTGCCGAAGTCGGCGCCGGCGCGGAGCTGCTTGACGATGTTGTCGGCTTTCGCCTTTGCTTCGGCGTCGGCGGCCGGCGGAGCGCCTGGATCGACCTTGATGAGGATGTGCAGGATGTGCGCGCCGGCGGGAGCCTTGAACTCTTCGTGCCGCTGGTCATAGATCTTGCGCAGTTCGGCATCGGTCGGATTCATCTGCGCGCGAAGCTTGGCGTAGTCGGCGATGAGGTACTTGGCGGCGCGCTGTTCGCCGTGCGTGTACTGCGCCTGATGCATCGTGTAGTACTGCTGCACCTCGGCCGGCGTGACCGTGACGTTGGCGGCCTCGCGCGACGCGGGATAGAGGACGTACTTGATTTTCGCGCTTTCGTTGTTGCGGCGGTACTCGGCCTCGGCAGCCTTCGGCGAAACGACGACGGAGGTCTGGAGCGCGCTCTCGATCTTGCCGAGGGTGATTTCGCGAGCCAGTTCCTCCTCGAACTCGGCGGGCGACTGGAAGCCCATCATGCCGGTCACGTAGCGCGTGTAGAGCTCCTCACCGACGAACTTGCCGTCCGGATTGAGCGTCGGAATCTCCAGAATCTTCTGGCGGATTTCCTGGGGCGACGCCGAGAGATGGAGGCGTTTCGCCTGCTGCAACAGAAGATGCTGATCGATGAGCGATTCGAGCACCTGCTTCGGAAGCCCCATCTGCGCGATCTGATCGGGCGACAGCGGCTGCCGGTACATCTGCTCGTAGTTCTTCTCCATGTAGTAGAGCGAGCGTTCGAATTCGCGCGTCGAGATCGTCTCGCCGTTGACGCGGGCCGCGTAGGTGCCCTGATCGGCCGAGTTGCTGTTCGGTCCGCCGCCGCCCCAGTCGACGAAGATGAAGAGGATGAAGATCGCAACTATGGCGATCAGGATCCATTTGAGTTGCTGAAAGCTATCGCGCATCAACTTGAGCATTGGGACGAACCTCTGTCTTGACTTTGATTGGGTGGCAACCGCGGCGCGGGACTCGGGGAGCCGGGCGATCGCGAAATCCCTAAAAAACGCGGCAGTGTAGCTATTCCCGCCTCACGTAGCAAATGGCCTGGGCCGCCATGCTATAAAGCTCGTTTCGTCTGATGGCCAGGAAAACGAAACGGGACCGTCCCGCGGTTGATTGGTATCTCATCTCCATCGATCGCCTGAAACAGATCGGCCTGGTCATTCTCCTGGTGATTCTCGGCGTGGCCGGCTGGTGGTACTTCAGCAACCAGAAGCGAAATCCGCGCAGTTCCGCCGAGGCCGCCATCGCCGCGGCCAGACAGGCGCTGAATACGTTGGCGGCTTCGAAAGACCTTCCCAGCCACCGCGGCGATTTCGATCGGGCCCAGCACAAGCTCGACGAAGCCGGCACGCTGCTCGGCGGCGGCAAGTATGGCGAGGCGGAAGGCGCGGCCGTCGAGTCGCAAACGTTCAGCCGGACCGCGCTCAGCGGCAAAGCCGGAGCAGAGAACGACGCCCAGTTCCTCACCGTCGAAGGCGACGTCCAGTTTCAGAAATCGGCGACGAGCGATTGGGCTCCGGCCGAGACCCGCACGCCGCTGTTCAATGGCGATTGGGTCAAGACAGGCAGCGGCGCCTCGGCGGAGCTGATCTTCTCCAACGGTTCGCTCTACACAGTCGGCCCGAACGCGTTGCTCGAGGTCTATTCACAATTCAATCCCTCCACGAGCCGCAAGAACAACTCCGTGCAGATGCAGATCGGAACCGTCGAAGTGGCGACGACCGACGACGTCTCCAGCGTCCGTACGCCCGGCACCCAGGTGACGATCGACTCCGAATCGACCACGCACGTCGGCGTCGACGACCGCAAGAGCACCGCCGTGGTTACGGAAAAGGGATCCGCTTCGATCGCTGGGGCCGAGGGCGCGCCGCCGGTCAAACTCGGCATCGGCGACAAAGTCACGGCTACGCCGGAAGGAGCGGTATCGCAGGTCAGGAAGCTGCTCATGGCCCCCGCAGTCGTGACTCCGGCGGAGAATCAGGTGTTTCTGGTCGGCGCTGACTCGCGTGTCGACTTCTCGTGGGAACCGATGCCCACCGCCACCGCGTACGTTCTGCAGGTGTCGCGCTCGCGGCTGTTCACATCGCTCGAAATCAATTCGAGACGACAGAAGACGACGGCCTCGGCGCGCGTGACGGCGGAGGGGGCGTTCTACTGGCGCGTGGCCTCGGTTGGCGCCAACGGCGACCCAGGCCCGTTCTCCGCCTTCCGCCGCTTCCGGGTCAATGGCGGCGCGCACGACGCCGGAGCCGCGGCGCAGGAAGCGCCCGCGCCGGTCCTGCGCCTCAAACGGCCGTATCCGATCGGCGGTCCGTTCTACATGATCGAAGGCAACACCGATCCCGGCGCGACGGTCCTGATCAACGACGAGGAGGCCGACGTCGAAGCCAACGGCCACTTCAAGAAGCTGGTCAGCTTCAACAAAGTGGGATCGAACACCGTGGTCGTGAAAGCGATCAACGCATCGGGCAAACAGACGATACAATCCGCGACGGTGCTGGTCGAAGAATAGCCTTCCCATCCCCGCCTCGTAACAGGGGCAGACCTTTTGCACCGCGCCCCTCAGCCCCTCGGAGCTCTCACTAGAAGGAACCCATCACTTCATGGCTCTCAAATCACTGTTGTCGATGTTCTCGAACGATCTGGCGATCGATCTCGGGACAGCGAACACCCTCGTCTACGCCAAGAACAAAGGCATCGTCGTCCGCGAACCGTCGATCGTTGCCGTCAACAAAATCAACAACAACGTCGAAGCAGTCGGCAAGGAAGCGAAGGAGATGCTCGGCCGCACGCCGGGCAACATCGTCGCCATCCGTCCGATGAAAGACGGCGTCATCGCCGATTTCGAAGTCACGGAAAAGATGATCAAGTACTTCATCGAGAAGGCGCACGGACGCCGTTTTCTGGTGAAGCCGCGCATCGTCATCTCCGTCCCGTCCGAGATCACGCAGGTCGAAAAGCGCGCCGTCAAAGACTCCGCGTTGCGCGCCGGCGCCACCGAGGTCTATCTGATCGAACAGGCCATGGCCGCGGCGATCGGAGCGGGATTGCCAATCACCGATCCGACCGGAAACATGATCGTCGACATCGGCGGCGGGACGACGGACGTCGCGGTGATCTCGCTGGCCGGCATCGTCTACTCGCGCTCGGTGCGCGTGGCCGGCAACGAGATGGACGACGCGATCATTCAGTACATCAAACGCAAGTACAACCTGCTCATCGGCGAGCGTACGGCCGAACAGATCAAGATGGAGATCGGCTCCGCCTTCCCGCTCGACGAAGAGATGACGATGGAGATCAAAGGGCGCGATCTCGTCGAAGGCGTCCCGAAAACGCTCGTGGTCAGCGACGAAGAAATCCGCGAGGCACTTTCGGAAACCGTTGCCACAATCGTCGAAGCCGTCCGCGTCGCGCTCGAACGGACGCCGCCCGAGCTGTCGGCCGACATCATGGACAAAGGCATCATCATCGCCGGCGGCGGATCGATGCTGAAGAACCTCGACAAGCGTCTCCGCGAAGAAACCGGCCTGCCGGTCACGCTGGCCGAAGACCCGCTGGCCTGCGTCGCCCTCGGCACCGGCCAGATGCTGACCGACTTCAATCTGCTGAGAAAAATCTCCATTGAATAGGGAGTCGGGGGTCGGGGGTCAAAGCGCAGATCACATCTGTGCGACGGTTTCTCCGACTCCCGACCCCCGACTACCGACACCCGCTTCATGGCAGGAAATCTGCTGAGTACGCACGCGAATCATGGCCGCTCCCGCTGACGTAATTCCCCGGCGCCCGACGCTGCTCTTCATCGTCGTTCTGGGGCTGCTTTTCATCCTGATGAGCCTCAGCACGAGGACGCGCTACATCGGCGAAACCCGCACGATGTTCGAGCGCAGCGTCATGATCGTGTTCGCGCCCGTGCCGAAGACCGTGAACTGGGTCGGCCAGTCGGTTTCCGACGTCTACCACGGCTATCTCGACATGCGCCGTTCGGTCGGCGAGAACCTGCAGCTGCACCGGCAGATCGACCAGCTCACCACCGAAAACCTCCGCCTGCGCCAGTCCGAGGGCGATCTCCGCCGGCTGCGCAGCCTGATGGGCTACTCCGAACAGTTCCCGACGCCGACGACGATGGCCGAGCCGGTCATGCTCGACACGTCCAGCCGTTTCAAATCGATCATCCTCGACCGTGGCTCGAACGACGGCATCGAAGTCAATGACGCCGTCGTCAACGCAAATGGCCTGATTGGCCGTGTCGTGCTGACCACGAAGGACATGGCCAAAGTGCAGCTCGTCACCGACGGCAACTCCTCGGTCGGCGTGCTGGTGGACCGTACGCGGCGCCAGGGTGTGCTGCGCGGCGACGGCGCTACATCCGCGCAACTCTTCGACATTCCGTCGCTGGCCGATGTCAAGCCGGGCGACGTGGTCATGACCGCCGGCATCGACGGCATCTATCCCAAAGGCATTCCGGTCGGCGTGATTACGAAGGCGGAGAAAGGGCAGGACCTTTTCAAGACCATCACCGTCCGCCCCTCGGTCGATTTCGGCGCGATCGAAGAGGTGATCATCCTGCACACCCGCAAGGTTCCGAATGACGTGGTGAGGTACGCGCCGTGAGGTGGCTCCGGTTCGCCGTCGGGCTGCTGATCGCCCTCACGCTCCACTCGCTGCTGGACAGCTTCTTTCCGAACGCGCTGGCGTTCTTCAATCCGTACGTGATCCTGGTCGTCTACTACTCGATGGGCGGCAACGTCTTCGGCGCCATCATCGCCGGCGTGATCGCGGGCCTCGTGCAGGACGCCTACTCCGGCGCGATGTTCGGCCTGCACGCGTTCGCGCTCACCGTCTGCGCGTACGCGGTCGCGTACATCAACTCGCGGCTGGTCCTGCGCGGCACGCTGCCGTTCGGCGCCTGCCTCATCGGTGCGGTGATCGTGAACGAGCTTGTGATCTACATCCTCGTGAACATTCTCCTGAAACAGAAAGTGGAAATGTTCGAGCAGGGGATGATCGTGAAGACGATCTTCACCTGCCTGTTTGGAATGATCGTGTATCTCCTCCTGACGCTGTTCCTGCGCGAAGAGCCGATCGAGGCCACGCGCCGGCCAGCAGGTTGGTAAGTCCCCATGCGCGTCTATCGAGATGATCAGAAGTTCCTCACTTTTCGCATCAACGCCCTGCTCTGGGCCATCGTGGGCGTTTTCGTTTTCCTGGCCGGCTCGTTCTGGGTCGTGCAGGGAGTGCAGGCCGAGAAATACCGAAACCTCTCCGAAGCGAATGCGCTGCGCGAGCTCGTCACGCCCGCCAAGCGCGGACTGATCCTCGACCGCAGCGGACAGAAGATTCTGGCGGACAACCAGCCGGCGTACTCACTGACGCTGGACCGCGTGATCATGCGTCCGATCGTGAAAAGCGATCCGGCGCATCGCGAGAAAGTGGTGGCCTTCCTCGCGCACGTCCTCGGCGTGCCGCCGCAGGAGATCGAAACGCGTTTCGAAAAGGGGAAAGCGATTCCGAACGCGCGTCCGATTCCGATCGCCGAGGATCTGAACATGCCGCAGGTTGCCTCGATCCAGGCGCAGGCGGTGGCATTTCCGGAGCTGAACGTCGAGCCGGTGCAGCGGCGCAACTATCCATACGCAACGATGGCGGCGCACATCATGGGATTCATCGGCGAGGCCAACGACAAAGATCTCGCCGTCCACAAGGACCTCAGATCCGGCGATCTCCTCGGCAAGCGCGGCGTGGAGATGATGTACGACGAGTACCTCCGCGGCCGCGACGGCGCGCAGTACTGGGAGTACGACAGCCACGGCCGCCGGCTGGCCGAGTACCGTCCCGCGCGCAAAGATCCTGTGGCTGGCGACAACGTTTACCTCACCATCGACTTCGAGCTGCAGCGCCGCGCCGAGCAATACTTTGCCGAGAACGAGTTTGTCGGCGCCGCCGTCGCACTCGATCCGCGCGACGGCGAAGTGCTGGCCATGGTTTCCTCGCCCGCCTTCAATCCGAACGTCTACTCGCGGCGTTTCACCCCCGATGTCTGGCGGACCATCGCCTCGAATCCATTCAAGGTCGAGCTCAATCGCGCGATTCAGGGGTTGTATTCGCCGGGATCCGTTTTCAAGGCGGTCATGGCCATGGCTGGCTTGTCCGAGGGCGCGATCGATACCGGCACGTCGTTTTACTGCAGCGGCAGCGGCGTCTTCTTCGGACGCCGTTTCCGTTGCTACAACAAGAATGGCCATGGCGACGTCAGCGTCGCCAACGCGCTGAAAGTCTCGTGCGACATCTTTTTCTTCAACGTCGGCGCGCGCCTCGGCGTCGACCGTATCGCCGAATACGCGCACAAACTCACATTCGGCGAGATCTCGCGCATCGATCTCGACGGCGAGAAGCCAGGCCTCGTCCCATCGACGCAATGGGCCGCGGTCAAGCAGCACCGCAAGTGGTATCCCTCGGAGACGATCTCCGTCGCCATCGGTCAGGGGCCGCTCATCGTCACACCGTTGCAGGTCGCGAACATGATGGCCGCCATCGCCAACGGCGGCACCGTGTATCGCCCGCACGTTGTGAAGATGATCGAGAAGGTGAATCCTGACGGGAAAGTGGAGCGGTTGCAGGTCGCGTCCGAAGTCCTGCACAAAGTCACGCTCGCTCCGAAAGCGCTCGAGACCGTGCAGCTCGGCCTCTGGAAAGTCGTCAACGAAGAAGGCGGCACCGGCGGCAACGCCCGCATCGAAGGGCTGAACGTTTCCGGCAAAACGGGAACCGTGCAGGTCATCGCGCAGCATGGCTGGGTCAAGACCGAGGGGCTGCCGTACAAGTACAAAGACCACGCGTGGTTCGCGTCCTACGCGCCGAAAGAAAATCCACAGATGGTGGTCGTCGTCTTCGTCGAGCACGGCGGCCACGGCGGCGTCGACGCCGCGCCGCTGGCGAAGCTGCTCTACGAATCGCGCTTCCGCCAGCAGGTCAATGACGCGAATCTCGATCTCTCCAACCCCGATACGCTCGAAGCGATCAAGGAAGGGCAGGCGCCAATCCCAGGTCAGGTGAAGAAGGCGCCCGCCGCGCCGGCCGGCTCGAACCCGAACCTGGGCCACTGAGGAGACTCGATGGCCCGGGACAATATCCGTACATTTTCCAAACTCGACTTCAACTTCCTCGGCACGGCGCTCGTGATCGCCGCCGTCGGCTGCCTGCTCATCTACAGCGCCACGTACTTCGACGATCCCGGCCTCGGCATCTTCAGAAAGCAGCTCCTCTGGCTCGCCATCGGCTTCATGCTGATGCTGTTCTGCCTCTTCGTCGATTACCACGTCTTCTTCGACATCGCCCCGATTCTCTACGGCCTCGGCATCGTCCTGCTGCTGTACCTCATGGCTTTCGGCCGCCTGACCGCGAACGTGCGGTCGTGGATCCACATCGGGTCGTTTCAGTTTCAGCCTTCCGAGTTCATGAAGATCTTCACCGCGATCATGCTGGCGAAGTTCTTCGACAATCACGACCGCGCCTACATGGACTTCAAATCGTTCGCGCGGGCCATGCTGATCATCGGATTGCCCGTGGGCTTGATCATCATGCAACCCGATTTCGGGACCGCGGCGACGTTCTTCCCGCTGGTCGCCGTGGCGATGTTCTTCGGCGGCATCCGCTGGCGCATCTGGGCGGCGATGATCGTGGTCGTTGCGCTCCTCGGCGTGGCCGGATTCAGCGTGATGAAGCCGTATCAGAAGGACCGCATCATCACGTTTCTCAATCCCGACCGCGATCCGCTCGGGAAGGGCTACCAGGTCACGCAGGCCAAGATCGCCATCGGTTCCGGCGGGATTCACGGCAAAGGATTCCGGCAGGGGACGCAGGCCAAACTCGATTTTCTCCCCGCGCATCACACCGACTTCATCTTCGCCACGCTCGGCGAGGAGTGGGGCTTCATCGGCGTCGTGATCGTGCTCGGCCTCTACCTTTTTCTGATCTATCAGGCGCTTACGTTCGCGAAAAAAGCGCGCGACCGCGGCGGCGCGTTTCTGGCGATCTGTCTGATCGCGTTCTTCGTCTTTCACATCTTTATCAATGTAGCAATGCAGATCGGCGTGCTGCCGACGACCGGCATTCCGCTGCCGCTGATTTCGTACGGCGGCTCGTCGACGATGATGTTCCTGATGGCGATCGGGTTGATGCTGAATGTGGATATGAGACGATTCGGCGCGACGAGCACCGCGTAAGCTCGCGCGCCGAATGAAAGAGCACTGGCTCCTCGATCCAACGATTACGTTTCTCAATCACGGCTCGTTCGGCGCCGCGCCGAAGGCCGTGCTGGCGAAGCAAAGCGAGCTGCGGACGCAACTGGAGCGCGAGCCGGTGCGCTTCATGGTCCGCGAACTGGAACCGCTGCTCGATGACGCCCGCGCCGCGCTGGCGCAGTTCGTCGGCGCCGATCCGGCTTCGATCGCGTTCGTTCCGAATGCGACCGCCGGCGTCAACGCGGTGCTCCGCTCGCTCGACCTCGATCGCCACGACGAGCTGCTCGTCACGACGCATGAGTACAACGCGTCGCGCAACGCGCTCGAGTACGTGGCGGGTCTCGCCGGCGCGAAAGTCGTCGCGGTCGACGTGCCGTTCCCCATCCGCTCCTCGGACGAAATCGTCGAGCGCGTGCTCGCCGCAGTCACCGATCGCACGCGGCTGCTGCTCATCGATCACGTTACCAGCCAGACCGGCTTGATCTTTCCGATTGGGAAAGTGATCGCTGACCTGAACCGGCGCGGCATCGACACACTCGTCGACGGCGCCCACGCGCCCGGCATGTTCCCGCTGAATCTCGACGCCCTGGGCGCCGCTTACTACACCGGCAATCTCCACAAATGGGTCTGCGCTCCGAAAGGCGCGGCGTTTCTCTACGTTCGCGAAAATCGCCGCCTCGGTATCCGCCCGGTCGTGATCAGCCATGGCGCGAACGCCACGCGCACCGATCGCAGCCGGTTCCATCTCGAATTCGACTGGCCCGGCACCTTCGATCCGACCGCGTGCCTGAGCGTTCCGGCCGCGCTGCAGTTCATGGCCAGCCTTGCCGACGGCGGGTGGCCCGAGGTCATGGTCCGCAATCATGAGCTGGCGTTGCGCGCACGCGATCTTCTCTGCGACCGCCTCGGCATCGAACCTCCAGCACCGGACGACATGCTCGGCTCGATGGCCGCGGTTCCGCTGGCCGAAGGCAAACCATACGTGCCGACGCTGTACGGCGATCCGCTTCAGGACGCGCTCTTCTACGAGCACAGTATCGAAGTCCCGATCCATCCCTGGCCGTATCAGCCGAAACGCGTCCTCCGTGTATCGGCGCAGCTCTACAACGAGATCGGGGATTACGAAAAGCTCGCGGACGCGCTCAAGGAACTGCTGCCGAAGTTTTGATCTGTCATCCTGAGCCTCAGGATGACAAATCCTCAGCACGCTTCGATGATGACCACCGCCGGCATGTGCCGACGATGCGCGCGGTGTTGCAGGAAACGGCCGAGGAGGCCGATGCCGAGTCCGGCTCCGGCGGCGATGCCGGCCCACTTCGCCGGATTACCGCGCATGCTGTCGTTCACTTTCATCGTCATCGCGTTCACGCGCGGCTTCACGGACGCGACGGCCACGCGCGCATCGTTCAGTTTCGCCAGGCTGCGCGACTTGATGTTCCGCGGCATCGCAGCGAGTTTTTCTTTCCAGGTGCGGTCTGCAGAAGTCGTTTGAATTTCCATGGTTTTCCTCCGTGGACTGCGCTTATTTGTACTGCCAGCAAGGTGCCACGTCGATTGCAAGCGGACTCGGCACGGGACCAGCACAACAGTTCGCTAGAAACACTCAAAGCCGTGGTGAACAAACCGACTTCCGCCGAGTACAGATCGCTCGCAAAGCGCTACCTCGTGGCCATCGCGCTGACGGTGCTCGCGACCGTGCTGCAGATGTGGTTGACGTCGATTCTCGGCGGGGCGCGCTATCTGATCCTCATCGGCGCGATTGTCATGAGTGCCACGTACGGCGGTTTCGGCCCCGCCCTTCTCGCGATCGCGCTCTCCTCGATGTCCGCAACATACTTTTTCATCAATCCGAAGCATTCGCTGCTGATCATCAATCGGGCCGACGCCATCCAGCTCACGATCTTCGACATCTTCATGATCGTGCTGAGCTGGACGATCGCGATGTATCGCGCCGAGGCCGCGCGGCTTCGCACCGAGCGCGGGCAGGACCTGCAGGAGATGGCCAACCGCATCGAGGAGGAGCGGCGCCGACTCACCGACATCGTCTCCAGCGTTCCCGGCGTGGTGTGGGAGGCGCAAGGCGACCCGGACAGGCAGTCGCAGCGCATCGATTACGTCAGCGAGCACGTCACGCGCATGCTCGGTTACACGGTCGAGGAATGGCTGGCCACGCCGAACTTCTGGCTGACGGTCGTGCATCCCGACGATCGCGAGGCAGCGGCCAGGCACGCGCAGGAGCACTTCGCGGCCGGCGACTTCCGCGTGAACACGTTTCGCTGGCTGACGAAAGACAGCCGGGCGATCTGGGTCGAGTCGCACTCGATGGTGGTGAAGGACGACGACGGCAAGCCGGCCGGCATGCGCGGCGTTACGCTTGACATCACGCCTCGAAAACGCGCTGAGGACTCGCTGCGGTTTCTGGCGCGCGTGAGCGAGTTGGTCACGTCATCGCTCGACTTGCAGGCCACGCTCGAGAATGCCGCTGCAGCCGCGCTCCCGATCCTCGGCGACCTATGCGTGATCGACGTCGTCGAAGGCGCCGCAATCCGCCGCGCGGTGGTCAAGCACGTCGATCCTGCCATGGACGACGACGCGCGCTTGCTGCAGACGTTTGGTCCGCGTCCCGATCTGAACTCTGGCGCCGCCGCGGTGATCCGCAGCGGTCAGCCGGAAATCGTGAATGAGATTCCGCCCGAGGTAATCGCGCAGCGCGGCGACGTGTTCCGCAGCCTCCTCGGCCGGCTCAAGTCGCAGTCATATCTGGTGGTGCCGCTCATCGCGCGCAGCGGCACGATCGGCGCGGTCACGGTCGGATCGCGCGAAAAGCAACGCTACGATCAGGCCGATCTCGATCTCGCGGCGCTCTTCGCGCGCCGCGTTGCCCTCGCCATCGAGAACGCGCAGCTGCACACGGCCGCGATCGAGGCGAACCGCGCCAAGGATGCATTCCTGGCCACCGTGTCGCACGAATTGCGTACGCCGATGACGGCCACGCTCGGCTGGGTGCGCATGCTGACCCTGGGCATCGCGGACGACGAGACGACGAAGCTGGCGCTGGAGTCGATCGACCGCTCCACGGAGGCGCAGGCGCGGCTGATCGAAGACATTCTCGACGTCTCCAGCATCATCAGCGGCAAGTTTCGGTTGGCCGTCGCGCCGGTCGATCTGCGCGCCGTGATCACGAATTCGATCGAGACGCTACGCCCCGCGGCGACGGCGAAGCAGATCACGATCGAGGTCCATCTCGACTTCACGCCGCTCATCGAAGGCGATGCCAATCGTCTGCAACAGGTTGTCTGGAACCTGATCTCGAATGCGATCAAGTTCGTTCCGCGCGGCGGCCACATCGAGGTGCGCCTCGCCCGCGCCGAAAACGCGGCCTGCATTATCGTCAGCGACGATGGTCCCGGCATCGAGCCGGCCTTTCTGCCCCACGTCTTCGAACGTTTCCGTCAGGCCGACACCAGCATCGCCCGCGCCCACAGCGGCCTCGGACTCGGTCTGGCAATCGTTCGCCACCTCGCCGAACTGCACGGCGGCAGCGCCACCGCCGAAAGCGACGGTCTCGGCAAGGGCGCAACGTTTACGGTGGAGCTGCCGCTCGCGGCAAGCGAGTAGCGCGCGTAGCGAAAACAAAACGCCGGATGGCGTTTCGTAAGGTAGCCGGTGGTCGCGCGCGAAGCGCGAGACCACCGGATCAATGTGCCGCGTATGGAATCGACCCCGGCGGGGGTCGCGGATCAAATACCAGGCGGCGTGATTTCCTCCGCGACCGCTGCCGCGGTCGGGAAACATCTCGCGATTGCGGATTCGGTGGTCTCGCGCTTCGCGCGCGACCACCGGCTACCCTTACGAGCCGCCATCCGGCGGCTTTCGCGCCGCTCACGCGGCAAAAGCGCGAGCGCGAACTAATGCGGCTTCGCCGGCACGGGTGGTTGTGCCGCCGGCGACTTCGCCGTTTGCGCTGCCGCCTGTTGCGCGGCGACAACTTCCGGCGGCGTCACCGCGCCGGGCTCGACGACGAACGTGCGCATCGTTTGCGGATGGCCGTCGAACTGGTACTCGAGATTCGGTAGCGGCAGAGGCTTGTTCTCGTCGGATTGATTGCTGAGGTCCGTCACCTCGGTCAGCGGAATCGCGGCGGCGGCCGAGACGTCGCGCGCGTTGCGGCGCGTCACGTATTCGTGCAGCCCGGCCAGGATGAGAATCGCCACGAGCACGGCAAGCGCGATGACGATGCCCTGCCGCTGACGTGCGAACTCGAAGACCGTGTCCGAGGCCGACGTCTTCTCGCGGGGATGGAACATCTCGTTGAGCATCGCCTGCGTATCGACCGGCTTCTGGCCCGTGCGCGGATCGGCTCCGCAGTACGGACAGAGCTTCGCTGCCGCGTCGATGTCATGGCGGCACGACGCGCATGCGATGCGATCGCTGGATACGTTCTGCGGCTCGACGGTCATTGCGGACGCACGTTTATATCGACCGAGAACGTCGATGTCACGGGTTGGCCGTTTTGCGTGGCCGGTTTGAAGCGCCAGTTCTGTACCGAGGCGATCAGGCGCGGCATCTCGCCGGGGATGGATTGCGCGATGTCGATGTCGTGTACGCGGCCGTCGGTGCCGACGGTGAGGAAGAGCCGCGCGCTCGTGGGCCGGTTGACGCGCAGCGGCGGCACCGGCTGATACAGCGGGATCGGTTCCGTGTGCGGCGCGGAGGCGATGCGGATCGCGCGCGGCGGCGCCTGACCGCGATCGCGATTGACGGGAACAGCACGTTCGACGCCGCCGGGAATCGTGCGCGGATCGAGGATGCCGTTGCCGGTCCTCACGTCGCGCTCGGCTTTCGCGCGTTGCGCGGCGGCCGAGTACTCGCCGGATGGAAGTGCAGTGGCGTCGGTGCGGTCGCCGTTCACTTCGACGTTGCCCGCGCTCGGCGCCTGCGCCGGCGCGCTGGTGATTGGCGGTTCGGATTGCATCGGGCCGCCGCCATCCACCGGCACCAGCGTCACATCAGCTCGCGATCCACCCTCGGCTTGCGCAGTCGAAGTCGGCTGTGCCGGCGTCTGCGAAGCCTTCGCCTGCGACGGGTCGGAGCCATGAACGAGAGAACCGACCACGAAGGCGATGATGACCAGTGCGGCGAACGCGATCGCGCCGACGATGCGATTGCGCATGCGCGTGTCGCGCGGAGGGACATATGGGGAAGCAGCCTGCGGCGCCGCGGTCACGACCGGGCGCGCCAGACCCTGATCCCAATTGCAGTAGACGCACGAGCGCGCGTTTGCGTCGATCGGGCGCTCGCATCGGATACACGGTTTTCGTTCTGCCATGGCGTTCTCTTTAGTCCGCTTGCTGCAACCGCCGTACCGCGTCGCTCCAGTAGAAAACACCCTCGGGGGCGACGGTGAAGGCGTGAATGTTCCTCGCCACCACCGAGCTCGACGATTTCGTGAATCGATACAGCGTCCCGCTGCTCGAATCGAAGGCGTACCAGCGCGCGCCACGGACGAAGACGCGATCGACGCCCGTCGGGAAGTTCGACGTTCCGCTGCCGAAGAGTCCGAGTCCGATCAGGCCGCGCAGAAAGCCGCGTGTGAAGGCCTGCGTCAGCGATTGCGCCCCTTCGATCATCCAGACTTTTTTCGCCGAGGGATCGGCGACGGCGAGCGTGCGCGCGGTGAGCGACGTGCCGGTCGATGCGAATGCGAAGGAGACCGGCACGGCGCCGACTTCGATGCTGCCGACGGGTTGCATCGAGTCCAAGTTGACGATGCCGATCTTCGCGCTGTGCGGATCGACGATGTACGCATTCTTCGAATCGATCTCGAAGTCGGAGGCGAACGGCGTCACGCGCACGCTGCGGCGGATCGCAAACGGCGACGTAGTGACTTCCTGCAAGAGTCCTTCGCCGCGCGCGTAGATGTACAACCTGCCGTTCGCCTCGCGAAGAAAGGCCGGATCGGCGCCGGTACTGATGGACGCTCTCGTGCCGTCCGCGCCGATCCGTTCGAGAGCCCGGGCATCGCGCTCGAGGAGGTAAAGCGTTGATCCGATGAAGACGCCGGCGATCGGTGTCTCGCCCGTATGCACCGTAACTCCGCGTCCCGTTGCCAGTTCGACGATGCGCGCCTCATTCGCCAGCGGGTCGAGAACTGCGATTCGTTCATTGGACGCCGCGATGATCTGCGGCGTTGGTAGCCCGTCGGATTTCCAGATCAGATTTCTTCCGGTGCGGTCGAAGAGCTCGATGACCTCATCGTGCGCGACGACGATGCCGCGGTCCGTTGTCGCGATGGGCTGGGCGATCGCCGCAGTTGTCGCAAGACTCAAAAGCACAGACAAGAGTGTCTGTGCCACATTGATGTGCCTGTGTGGCACAGACACTCTCGTCTGTGCTGTCATCGCGCCGCCTCGAGTTTGATCGGCTCGAGCAACAACTCGTCATTGCTGGCTCCGAGGACGCGGTAGGTGAGACGAAGCGGCGCATGCGCGGGGAAGTCTCCGTTGAACGCCATCGGCTCGCTGAAGCGGAAGTGAACGCCGTCGATCTCGCCGGATTCGAAAATCGTCTGATGCGCCGGCGAATCTTTGCGCTCATCAAATTGCACAACGCTTGTCAGCGCGATCTTGTCGAGCGCCGCGCGTTGTTCGGGCGTGAGCCTGTTGTCATTGAAGAGCGCGACGAGCGAGCGGAGATCGGAAGCCGAGGGAGTGGCGGTGGCGACGCCGGTGCGAAGGAAGGCCGGCGTTTCATTCGGTCGGTTCAATTCGGCGCGAAGCGTTCGCAATGTGTCATTGTCGGGATACTGCTGTTCCATTTGATCGAGCCCCGTTTTTGCCGCGTGCAGCTCGCCACGACTCATGGCGATGAGCACGCGCCGCATCCGCGCGCCTGGTGAATCTCCGTCGGCCTGTTCGCCGCGATGCGTCGTGAGGTAATGCTGATAGTTGCGCACGAGCGACAGCGAGAACGGATTTGCATCGAACGCTTCGGCGAAATGCTCGCCGGACTGCGACAGCCGCGCGATCGCCGCCAGCGCCGTCGCATCGTCGCTGCGCGCCGCCAGAACGTTCTCGTACTGCTGCCGCGCGCGCGCCGCATCGCCGCGCGACTCATACACCGACGCCAGCCGCAGTTGCGAGCGATTCAGCAGCGAGATGTAGGACGACGCCTCGCCGCGCGCCGAGGAGTAGATTTCGAACGCCTCGCGCCGCGCCACGTCGCGCTTCAGCGAGTCGAACTCCGGCGAGCGGAGCGATGACGTCACCTCGATGAGCAGCCGCTCGGCCTCGCTCGTTTGTCCCGTCTCCATCAGCGCCGAGGCCAGCGTGTATTCGTAGATCGCCAGGTCGAGGCGATTGCCGAGGTCCGGCGATTGTTTGAGATCTCGTTGGGCGAGAGCGACCGCGTTGCGCGAGGCGCTGGCCGCTTTGGCCGGCTTGCCCAGAAGCGACATCGTGCTCGCGTAGAGATTCCACGTTTTCGCTTCGCCGCTTTCATAGCGGATCGCCTCTTCCGACAATTCAAACGCTTTCGCATCACTCCCGAGCTTTGCCTCGGCCAGTGCGGCATACGACGTTGCGGAAGCATAGCGCGCCAGATCGGAGGCGCGCCTCGCGCCGAGACGCTCGTTCGACGCGAGCTCATACGCCTGCGCGTATTCGCGGCGCGCCAGCGCGCTCTCGCTGCGCGCGAGACGCGCGTCGCCGAGGTTGAGGTGACCGGAGAGCTGCGAAAGAAAGTCGTGCGAGCGCGCCAGTTGCTGCTGCATCTGCGCGATCTCGAAATCGGAGGCGATGCGCGTGGTCTGTGCGAACGCGGGCGCCGCGATGAGCGCGAGGATCAGCAGCCGTTTCATCGCGCGTAATACCCCTTTCGCGCGTTCACGATCTCGATCCCGCGGCGCTGCGCCGCGATGGCGATGTTCCGCCATCCCGGTCCATTGCCGTGGCTCTGGTAATCGAGCGTGTAGCGGCTGTTGATGTCGACGATCAGCGCGTGCAGCGCGCGTTGCAGCGTCGAAGCGTCCGCGGTGACGAGCGTCCCGCCGGTGTTTTTCGCGGCGTCGCGAAGGAAGTTCGACGTGTCGCCGAGGACGACGGCGTCGACGATCATCTTCGTGTTGCTGATCGCGTGCAGCGCGTCACTTTCCGAGGTCGCGCTGTTGCGGTCGCCGCCGTCGGTGATGACGATCGCGTAGATCCGCTCGCGCGTGACGATCGACGCCAGCGCGTCGCGCAGCGATGTGCCGCCTGAAGTGGGAACAGCCGGAAGCGGTTCGCCGCGCCGGATCGGCCGCGCCTTCGAAACGTTGTGATTGAAGAGCACGAGGTCGATGCGGTCGTCGTTCCGCAACAGCGGCGACTCGTTCGTGATCGCGCGCAACGCAGCATCGAGTTTTCCGTCGCCCATCGACAGCGAGCGGTCGACGATGAAGACGAATCGCGCCGCGCCGCGATCGGCGCGCAGCTCGCGGGTGGTCTGCGGGATGCCGTTCTCCGTCACGCGCAGATCGCTCGCCTGCAGGCGTTGCGGGGAGCGCACGCGCATCGGCACTTCGACGACGTCGACGTTCATCTTCTCAGCGGCCGAGATCGCAGCAGTCCTGATCGTGACTTCATCCGAGTTTCGAAATCCGTTCGACCAAACCTTCGCGGTGATCGCATGCGCGTCTAGCGACGTCCCGAAGTCGTGCGCGATCCGATACGGCGGTTTGCGCGCCACCCCGGCCAGCGCACCGTCGACAGAGAACTCGACCCGATCGACAGTCGCGACCGAGGTCGTGATCTCGATCAGCGTCGGCCCGATCGCCTGCGCGCCCGGCTGAGGCGCCACGAAGGCGACATTCGCCGCCTGCGCCGCGACAGCGAGCAATACATTAATGATGACGAGCGCGATCCGCTTCACGGCTTCCAAAAACGATACAAGCCGCTAAGTAATTGCCGCAAAAGCACTTGACCTCACCGGCGGACGCGCCGTCATCGGACGATGACGCGCTACAATGTCGCCATTACCGGAGGATTGATGAACACTCGACAGACACTCCACGATCTCGTCGACCACTTGGCCGACGAAGACCTCATCACTGCCGTTCGGGTTTTGAGAGGGTTGGAGTTGGTGCCCGATGATTTGACTGTCCTGCTTGAGAACGCGCCAATCGACGATGAGCCGGACGATGATGACTTCGACGGCGGCCTCACCGAGGCGCTTCAGGAGACGGAAGTCATTCCGCATGAGGAAGTGAAACGGCGCTATCTCAGATGATCGTCGGATGGAAACCACGCGCGCTAAAGGATTTGGACAAGGTTCCACCCGAGGTTCGGAAGAGAATCGAAGCGGCCATTGACGAGTTCGCGGAGGCGGAGACCGGTGACGTCCGTCATCTTGTGAACTCAAAGCCGCCGCGTTACCGTCTGCGGGTTGGTAGCTGGCGTGTGATATTCGTTCGCGATGATTCGACACGTGCAAAGCAGATCTTGGTGCTTCGGGTACTGCCGCGCGATAAGGCGTACCGCGCATGACACGTTTGAAGCGCCTCAGCTTTCTGAGTAACCGATGATGCTCGCCCCCGATCAACACCTCGGTCCTTACCGACTGATCGCCCGCGTCGGCGCCGGCGGGATGGGCGAGGTCTGGCGCGCGGAAGACACCCGCCTCGGGCGCACGGTCGCCATCAAAGTGTTGCCGCCGAGCGTGCTCGCCGACGTCGAGGCCACGGCGCGCCTGAAGCGCGAGGCGCGGACGGCGGCGCAGCTCTATCACCCCTCCATCGCCACGATTCATTCGATCGAGCAGGATGGCGATCACATCTTCATCGTCGAGGAGTTTGTCGAAGGAGAATCGCTGGCGCGAGTCATCAAACGCGGCGGGCTTTCGGAATCGGAGATCTGCCGCATCGCGCGCGCGGTCGCGGATGCGCTGGCCGAGGCGCATGCGAAAGGGATCGTGCACCGCGACATCAAGCCGGACAACATCATCGTGGCCGGCAATCGCGTGAAGGTGCTCGACTTCGGCATCGCCAAGCAGGTCGGCGTCGTGGGCGCGCCGGCATCCGAGACTCCCACCGCGTTCGTCACGCAGCAGGGGATGATCCTCGGCACGATCCACTACATGTCGCCCGAGCAGGCGCTCGGCAAAACGGTCGACGGCCGCACCGACGTCTTCTCGCTCGGTGTGGTGTTGTACGAAATGGCCACGGGACGCAGGCCCTTCGGCGGCGAGACGATCACGGAAACGATGACGCAGATCATCCGCGACGAGCCGGCCGAGCCGGTGCTCGTGAATCCGGGGATTTCGCCGGGGATGAACGAGATCATCCAGCGTTGTCTTCGAAAGAATGTCGCCGAGCGCTTCACGGCCGCGGAGCTGGTGACCGCGCTCGATGCGCAACTCGGCCGCGCGAAGACGGCACCGTACACGAACGCGAATGCGGTGACTGCATCGACGCCGACATTGCTGACGGGATCGCAAGTGAAGACGGTGCTGGAGCCGGCGCAACCGCGTCGTCGTAGTGCGGTTCCGGCGGTGATCGTGGTGTTGGTGATCGCAATCGCTGCCGCAGCTGCTGTCATTGCGACGCGTCGGCCAGAGCCAAATCCAATGCCCCAGACGCTGACGCCACCGAAGCAGCAGCCAGGCGTTTCGTCGACGATGTTGGTCACAGCGCCGCCAGCCGTCATCGAGGAGCAGAAGCCCCTCGTCTTCGCCGCGAAGCCGACGACAACTCATGCCGCAGAAACCGCATCAACGCAAGCGCCAACGACGACGACGCAGGATGTCGCATCCACGCCTCCAGTACTTGAGCCGGTTCCGGCACCGCAGCCCCCGAACGAACCACGCGCCGACCTCCTCTACGCCACCGCAATGTCCGAGATCCTCGGCGGCGACCCGCAGCAGGCGCGCAAGACGCTGCATCGCGTGCTGAAGCAGGACCCGCACTACGCAAAGGCGCACTTCCGGATGGGCGAGATCGCGTTGCTGAATCGCAACCTGATTCCGGCGAGCGAAGAGCTGAACCTTGCGCTCGCCGACTCCGATCGCCTTGATGCGCGCGAGCAACAACTGACGCGGATCGGCCTCGCGCTCGCGGACCGAAACCGTCCCGAGATCCAGCGGCTCGCCGAGGAAATCTGGCAGCAATGGCCCGACGATCCCGACCTCACGCGCATGCGCGCGACGTTCCCAGGCATGTTCCTCGAACCGCGCGAGCGGTTTAAACCACAGAGACGCAGAGGACATTGAGAACTGTGACCGCTGTGGTGAAATGAATCTAATGTTTGACGCGATTGCCTTCGCGAAGCGGCTCATCGACGTACCGTCGCCGACCGAAAACGAATTCGACGCTGCCGTTTTTCTGCACGAGGAACTGGCGGCGCTCGGGTACGCGTGCCGCCGTCACGAGGTCAGCGAGCGGAGGTTCAACGTCTACGCCGCCGCGGGCGGCCGGCCGCGCGTGGTCATCAACTCGCACATCGACACTGTACCGCCGTGGTTTGCGTCATCCGAGGATGATCAGTTTCTGTATGGGCGCGGCGCGTGCGATACGAAGGGGATCATCGCCGCGATGATTGCGGCGGGGGAGCGGCTGCGCGCGGATGGGATGAACGACTTCGCCTATCTCTTCGTCGTCGGCGAGGAGACCGATTCGATCGGCGCGAAGATGGCCAACAAGGAGTTCGCGAACCTCGGGTCGGAGTACGTCGTCGTCGGCGAGCCGACGGAGTCGACATTCGCGCGGGCATCGAAAGGCGCGCTGACCTGCTTCGTCCGATTCGACGGCATCGCCGGACACTCCGCATATCCCGAGCGCGGCGACTCGGCCATCAACAAGATGGTGGCGGCCATCGCCGAGATCAACGCCACGAAGTGGGGCTCCGACGACGACCTCGGCGAGACCACCGTCAACGTTGGCGTCGTTCGCGGCGGCGAGAAGCCGAATGTCATCCCTGCCGAGGCCGAGTGCCAGATGATTTTTCGCACGGTGACCGAGCCGGAGGTTGTGCAGGCGAAATTGCAGTCGATCATTTCGCAGCACGGCGGGACGATCACCGTCTCGCGTGGCAATCCTCCGCAGCGGATGAAAGTTCCGGACGGTTTTCAATCGCGCGTGGTCGCGTTCAACACCGACGTGCCGCATCTCAGCACCCTAGGCACGCCGCTGCTGTTCGGGCCGGGCTCGATCCTCGACGCGCACGGCGCGAATGAGAAGATCGGGAAGAAGGATTTGTTGCAGTCGGTGCAGACCTACGCCGACACCGTGAACGCGCTATGCCGAAGCTGAACGAAACGATTTATCTCGCCGCCGCCGTCCGCACGCCGATCGGGAAATTCGGCGGCGGATTGTCGTCGCTCACCGCGGCCGAGCTCGGAACGGCCAGCGCGAAGGCGACGCTTTCGCGCAGCGGCGTCGATCCGAATGCGATCGATGAAGTGATCTTCGGCAACGCGCGCCAGGCCGGCGTCGGTCCGAATGTCGCGCGCCAGATCGCCATCAAGTCGGGACTGCGCCACGAAGTTCCCGCGTACACCGTCAATCAGGCCTGTGGCTCCGGACTGCGCGCGATTATGAACGCCGCCGATCAGATCCGCCTTGGTCAAGCGAGCATCATCCTGGCAGGCGGCACCGAGTCGATGTCGAACACGCCGTACCTCCTACCGCGCGCGCGCTGGGGTTATCGCATGGGCGATGCGGAAGTCATCGACGGGATGTACCGGGACGGTTTTCTCTGTCCGCTTGCCGACGAGATGATGGGTGCGACCGCGGAGACGCTGGCCGACCGGTATGGCATTTCTCGTGACGAGCAGGACGCGTACGCCGTCGAAACGCAGCGCCGCGCCGGCGTCGCGTACGAGGAAGGCCGCTTCCGCGACGAGATCGTGCCGGTCACGGTGCCCGGCCGCAAAGGCGACGTGATCATCGACAAAGACGAGCACCCGCGCTTCGACGCCGACCTCGGATCGCTGGCCAAACTCCCGCCGGTGTTTAGCAAAAACGGGACCGTGCACGCCGGCAACTCCTCCGGCGTCACCGACGGCGCCTCCTCGATGCTCGTGGCCTCGGCCGACGCAGTCCAACGCCACGGCCTCACGCCGATGGCGCGCATCGTCGGCTACGCGCAAGCTGGCGTCGATCCGAAGATCATGGGCATCGGACCCGTCCCGGCCACACGCGCGCTTCTCGCCGATACGGAGCTGACACTCGACGACATCGATCTCATCGAGCTCAACGAAGCCTTCGCCGCGCAGGTGATTGCCTGCGACCGCGAACTGCACTTCGACCGCTCCAAACTCAACGTCCACGGCGGCGCGATCTCGCTGGGCCATCCAATCGGCGCGACCGGCGCGCGGATCACGACGACGCTGCTGCACGCGCTGGCATCACACGACAAGCGACTGGGCCTCGCGACGCTTTGCATCAGCGGGGGAATGGGGCTGTCGTTGTTGGTGGAGAGATGCTAGCGGGTCATCCTGCGGCGAAGCGCGCAGGATCTCTGGTGGCGCCGCGATGCGTCTGCCTACGTGCGCGCCTGTGGATCGATCCTGCCGAGTTGTCGCCACAGCATGAGAAGCCATCATGATCTTCACCGACTCCCATTGCCACCTGACCATGTCCGACGCGGATGCCGTCCTCGCCCGTGCGCGCGAGGCGGGGATTGGCGGGTTCGTCGTGCCGGGCACAAAGCTGGAGGATGCGCCGGAAGCCGTCGCGGTCGCGCAGAAGCATGACGACGTCTGGGCCGCGGTCGGATTTCATCCACACGAGGCGAAGGATTGCGATGACGCGGCATTCTCGGAGATCGAGCGGCTCTCAACGCAGCAGCGCGTCGTGGCGATTGGAGAGTGCGGACTCGACTATCACTACATGCACTCGCCGCGCGAGACGCAGATCGCCGTCTTCGAGCGGCATCTCGATCTGGCCAAGCGCGCCGACAAGCCGATCATCGTTCACAACCGCGAATCGGCCGAGGACATGGTGGCGATCCTGTCGGGGAGCGGTGCGCGCGGGATTCTGCACTCGTTCACGGAATCGGAGGAGATCGCGCGGAAGTTCATCGATGCCGGCTACTACATCTCCTTCTCCGGCATCGTCACCTTCCGCACCGCCGAGCCGCTGCGCGCGTGCGCGAAAGCGCTGCCGCACGATCGCGTGCTGATCGAAACCGACACGCCCTTTCTCGCCCCGGTGCCGTACCGGGGACGCGACAACGAGCCGGCGTACGTGATCAAGGTGGCCGAATTGCTGGCGACGCTGTGGGGCATTTCGGTCGAGGAAGTCGCCGCGATCACGACCACGAATTTCGAGAAGGCGTTCGGCGTCGACCTGCGTTGTGCGAAGCCGTTTTGAACCACAGAGACACAAAGATCACAGAGGAATCTCTTTGTGACCTTTGTGTCTTTGTGGTGAAGCGCCTTTTGGATGACAGGATAAACTTCGATCGATGCCCGAGCTTTCCGTCGTCTTCCCCGTGTACAACGAGGAAGAGAACATCCCTATCCTTCTCGACGAGATCGCGAAGACGTTGGACGGGAAGTGGTCGTACGAGATCGTGGCTGTCGACGACGGCTCGACCGATCGCAGCCTGGACGTGCTGCGCGCGAGCCGAGCGAAACATCCGATGCTGCGCGTGCTCGCGTTTGAGAAAAACAGCGGACAGACGGCGGCGCTCGATGCGGCGTGGCGGGCGGCGCGCGGAACGTTCGTCGTTTCGCTCGACGCCGATCTGCAGAACGATCCGGCTGACATTCCGGCCATGATGCGCACCCTCGAAGAGCGAAAGGCGGACATGGTCATCGGCGTGCGCGTGAACCGCCACGACACCTGGTCGCGTCGGATGCAGTCGAAGATCGGCAACGGCGTCCGCAATTGGATCACCAACGATCACATCACCGACACCGGCTGTTCGCTGAAGTTGGTGAAGGGCGAGGCGATCGACCGCATCCGGCTTTTCACCGGCATGCACCGCTTCCTTCCGACGCTGGTGCGCATGCACGGCTACAACGTGGTGGAGATGCCGGTCAACCATCGTCCGCGGCAGTTCGGTGTGTCCAAGTACGGCGCGATGAATCGGGCCTTCCGCGGACTGGCGGATTGCGTGGCGGTGCGGTGGATGTCGAAGAGGGTGCTGACGTATCGGGTTCGGGAGGAGTGACGCAGTCACTCCATCCTGCGGCGAAGCGCGCAGGATCTCCGGTGATACCGCGCTGACTGAAGTTCTTCCGCAAACGAACGCCCCGGATCTTGTATTCATCAACAATCCCGCGGCGCCACCGGAGATCCTGACGGCTCGCTTCGCGATCCGCAGGATAGACTTTGAAAAGCCCATGCACCCGTACGATCCCCGCACTTGGCACTGGGACCTCCTGGCCGCGTTCGGCTTCCTTGCGCAGGCGCTCTTCGCGGCGCGCTTTCTCGTGCAGTGGATCGCATCGGAGCGCCGCAAAGTCAGCCATGTGCCGGTGACGTTCTGGTACCTGTCGCTCTCCGGCGGCATCCTGATGACCGTCTACGGCGTCTTTCGCCGCGATCCCGTCATCATCCTCGGCCAGGCTCCGGCACTGATCGTGTACATCCGCAATCTGATGCTGATCCGTAGCTCGCGGACTTCTTGAACGATGTTTTCACTGAACGACGACCAGCGCAAAACGCTCCTGCGCATCGCGCGGCAATCGATCGCGGCCGTGCTCGACGGCCGTTCGCTCGAGTGGAAAGCGGAGGATGTTGACGAAACGCTGCGGCAACCGGCCGGCGCGTTCGTGACGCTGACGCGCGATGGCGACCTTCGCGGATGCATCGGCTCGATCCGCGCAGTCGAGCCGCTGTTCAAAGCGGTCGCGTCGAGCGCCGTTTCCGCCGCGTTCCGCGATCCACGCTTTCCGCCGCTTCGGCCCGGAGAGCTCGAACATCTCGAGCTCGAGATCTCCGTGATGGGGCCGATCGAGCTGGTCACGAACATCGAAGAGATCGTCGTCGGACGCGATGGTCTCATCATCAGCCGCGGACCGTATGCAGGGCTTCTGCTGCCGCAGGTGGCGACCGAGTACGGATGGGATCGGCAGACCTTTCTGGAGCATACCTGCCGCAAAGCCGGGCTGCCGCCGGATGCATGGCGAGCTCAGGATTGCCGGATCGAAAAGTTTTCAGCGTTCGTCTTCGGCGAATAACTTCCAGCCACGCAATGCTTTGACGGTCTTTCGGCAACCAGGGGCTTGCTGAAGCACGGCATAAGCTCTTCCTTCAGTCGGTTCATCTCCGCGTCGAAACCAATCTTATTCGTAGCAAAAATAACTGAGGGAGGCCGATGCCCACGAAAAAGCGCTCGCTGACGGATTCACTGTCTACGCGTTCGGCAAAGATGCGGCGCAAGGCGCAGTCGCACCGCACGTTGCATTGGATCGGCGGACGGGCCGCGGCCACGATTCTCGTCGGCGCGGCGCTGTCGGTTGGCGGCGTCACGGAGGCCTTCCAGGGCGTCCACTTTCTGGTGTTGAAGGACCTCGACAACGTCAAGGTCGTCCGCCAGCAGGGATCGCACGCGAAGGTCGTGGCGAACCTCGGCGACGACTTCGCCGGCAACTCCCTCTTCAAGCTCTCGCGCACGCTGCCCCACAGCCTCGTCACGCAACGCATCCGGCTCTTCGACGACGCTTGGCTCCCCGACGTTGCGCCGGTATCCGAGGAGGCTGAGGCGCAGCCGAAGGACGTGTTCCATCGTGAGATGCAGCGGATCAACGTAGCCATCCGCAAGCAGTTCTTCGCCAACGCCGTCCCGTTCGGCGACATCATCCACGCCAAGGCGCAGAAGTACGACGTCGATCCGTCGCTGGTGGCTGCGGTGGTCGAAACGGAGTCGCGCTTCCGGTCGAATGCTCACTCGCAGGTCGGTGCGCGCGGTCTGATGCAGCTCATGCCGAAGACCGGCCGCTGGATGGGGGCGCGCAATCTCTACAACGCCGAACAGAATGTCGACGCGGGCGCCAAGTATCTGAAGTACCTCAACCAGCGCTTCGACGGCAATCTCACCAAGACCATCGCCGCGTACAACGCCGGCGAAGGCAACGTCCGCCGCTACAACGGCGTCCCGCCGTTCCGCGAAACGCGCTCGTACGTGAAGAAGGTCATGTCGCGCTACGAGAAGCGGAAGCAGGAGCTGAAGAAGTTCGACGACCAGCACGGCGCGGCGCTGGCGGGGGACGATGCGGTGCTGACGCTGCGGTAATCGCAGGCCCCGCAACCGCAACTCCCTTCCCTTCCGAAACTTGACCGCATACGCCTGCTTAGGATAACGTTTTCGCCGACCTCGACAACCTTGGGAGGGGAAAATGGTCAGTGTGCGTAGGGTGGTGGTTCCCGTTCTCCTGCTTGTGGTCGCCATCCCGGCGTTCGGCGCGGCCCGGAAGTCCTCTTCGCATCCGCCGCGCGAGCTTCATCTCGCCGGCGACCATTGGACGGCGTACAACCCTCCCGATCCCGCTACCTGGCCGGCCGGCTCGAAGACCTACACCATCAAGCAGGGCGACACGCTTTGGGCTCTGGCGCAGCAGTTTTTCAAGAACGCCTATACCTGGCCGCAGCTCTGGGAGTCGAATACCTGGATCACCGACGCGCACTGGATTTATCCCGGCGACGTCCTGCTGATCGATTCCGAGGCTGTTCCCCTTACCGCGGGTCCCGATCCACTTCCCAATCCAAATCCCAGCCAGAATCCCAATCCGAACCCGGGCCCGACGCCGGGGCCGCAGCCCAGCGCGAATCTTGGCAGTCCGATCCCGCTTGGAACGGATTTCGACGTGTATTGCTACGGCTACATTGGCGACCCCGCCGAGCCGATGCCGAACTCGATTCAGGCCTGGGAAGACGCCGAGATGCGTTATCAGCCTGGCAACCTCTCGCAAGACATCGGTGGCTCGGCCGGCGATATGGTCATCCTCACCGGCGGCACGGCCACGGGACTCGTCGCGGGCGACACGTACATCATCGTGCAGGACGGCGGCCTCGTTACGCATCCGAACAAGCGCACGCAGATCGTCGGGCGGGAGTACCTGTACGCGGGCCAGCTGCGCGTGCTCTGCGCGGACGATCACCACGCCCGAGGCATCATCACGCAATCGTGCGACGACATTCATGTCGGCGCGCGCCTCAAGCCGCTGCCTCAGATTCCCATTCCGCTCGCTCGAATCCCCGACATTCCCGAGTTCTGCTCTCCCGCCACTAGCAAGGGCAAGGGCTACATTGTCAGCGCCCAAGGGGGATGGGACACGGCCCTCGGCGAGGGCTTCCTCGTGCAGGTGGACCTCGGCCTGGCTGACCAGATCCAACCCGGCGACTTTCTCACCGTCTACCGCGACAACGTCGGACCTGACCAACGTCACCAGGTGCTCGGCGAAGTCGGCATCCTGACGACGAATGCGCACACCGCGACGGGGAAGATCGTGGCGATGCGCTATTCGATGAAGATCGGGGATCGGGTAGAAATCCGCTAAGTGGCTGTCGGGTGTCGGCTGTCGGGAAAACCGCCCAGCGCCGACAGCCGAAGTTTCCATCGACACCGCGCTTCCTTTTGCTAGAATCGCGCGTCCGGGTCCATAGCTCAGCGGTTAGAGCTACCGGCTCATAACCGGCAGGTCCCAGGTTCGAATCCTGGTGGACCCACCAGGGCAACGATGCGCATCACCTCAAACATGACGAACGATCTGCTCGCCTGCCGGCGCGGACCGGTTGGACGATCGTTCGCCGCCGGCGCGACGCTCGATCGACCGGTCCGGCATTCTCATCCCGCACAGGCGTTCCAACACCGGAACGCCTTTTTCGTCTTTGGAGGCATTTGTTGAATCAGGACGTTGAAAAGCTTTGGGAGTTGCAAACAGTCCTGTCGCAGCTCGGTGATCGTGAAAAACAACTGACCAACAAGCCGGAGTCCTTCGCCGCCGTCGACCGCGAATGGCAAAACGTGAACTCCAGCATGGAGCGGCTGCGCGAGCAGATCGAGCAGCACTCCAGGGAACGGCGCCGCGTCGACGGCGAGCTGTCCGACCAGCAGGAGCTCCTGAAGAAGTATCAGGGCCAGCTCATGCAGGTGAAGAATCAGCAGCAGTACGCCGCGGCGTGGAAAGAGATCGACGCCACGCGCAAACACGTCAAGGAGCTCGAGGACTCGACGCTCAAGACGATGACCGACATCGAAACGCTGCAGAAACAGCACGACGATCTCGAGGCCGGCAACGTCGATCTGAAATCGCGGTGGGACACGGAGCACGACGCGTGGCAGCACTCGCTCGGCGATCTGCGTACCGAGGTCGAGCAGTTGAAGGCGAAGGCTGCGGCGATCGAAGCGTCGCTTCCGGAGCGGCTGCGCCGCGAGTTCCATCGCATTTTCAAGCAGCGCCAGAACATGGCGATGGCGAAGATCGTGGCCGATTCCTGCAACGGCTGCCGCACGCGCGTGCGCCCAGCCGTGATGCAGCAGCTCAAGCGCGGCGATCTCGTTCACTGCGAAGGCTGCAGCCGAATCCTCTACCTGGAGACGCCCACATCCTGAAGATCACTGCCCACGTCGACGGCGCTTGCCGCGGCAATCCCGGACCGGCGTCGTATGGCGTCTACATGCGCAAGGAAGACGGCGAGATCCTCGAGATCTCCGGCTTCCTCGGCACCACGACCAACAATGTCGCGGAGTATGCCGGCCTGCTCGAAGCGCTGGCGACGGCAAAGTCGGAAGGAGCGACGGACGTCGAGATCGTGTCCGACTCGCTGCTGCTCGTGCAGCAGATGCTCGGCAAGTATCGCGTCAAGCATCCCAACCTCGTGCCGTTGTTCCGACGTGCGAAATCGATGTCGCTCCATTTCCCGAAATTTAAGATCCGCCACACGCTGCGTGCCGGCAACAAGGACGCGGACCGTCTCGCCAACGCCGCGCTGGACCGTCCCGAGCGCACTCCGAATGACCGATGGATCGAGCGGCATCGTGTCGATTCGTGAAAACGTAGCTGCCGTCGAAGCGCGCATCGCGCGCGCGTGCGAGCGCGCCGGACGTTCGCGCGATGAGGTAACGCTCGTGGCAGTGTCGAAGACGTTTCCCGCTTCGTTCATCGATGAAGCGATCGAGGCCGGCATCACCGAAGTCGGCGAAAACCGTGTTCAGGAAGCGCGCGACAAAAAGCCGCTCGTCCGCGGCAGCGCGCGCTGGCACCTCATCGGACATCTGCAGACGAACAAATCAAAGGATGCCGTGAAGCTGTTCGACGTGATCCAGGCCGTCGATTCGCTCGACCTCGCGGAGAAGCTCGCCCGCGCAGCCGAGGCTCAGGGCAAACGTCAGGAAATCATGCTGCAGGTCAACATTGGCGACGAGCCGCAGAAGAGCGGCATCGCGCGCGGCGACGTCGAATCGATCGCGCGGCAGGCCGCGGCGCTTCCGTCGCTGCACGTCATCGGACTCATGGCCATCCCGCCGATTGGCACTCCGGAAGAGTCGCGTCCATACTTCCGCGAGCTGCGGTCGATGGGCGATACGCTCGGGTTGCGGCATTTGTCGATGGGCATGAGCGAAGATTTCGAAACCGCGATCGAGGAAGGATCGACAATCGTCCGCGTCGGCCGCGCGATTTTCGGGAGCCGGCCGGCACGGCCGGCGGCGTAAGTAGCCCCAAGGCTCCGCCAACGTTTGCGCGCTAAACTTTCGACTTTGCGAGCTGCTAAAAATGGGACTTCTCACACCGTTCTACAACGCCTTCCAGATCGTTCTGGGAATCATCCAGTGGATCGTCTTCATCTGGGTGATCATCTCCTGGCTGCTTTTCTTCGCCGCGCAGACGTCGTTTCGCTGGCGCTACAAGTCGGCGTACGTGATCCTCAATCAGCTCAACGACATCTTCACGCGCATGACCAGCCCGTTCCTGCGTCCGTTCCGCCGCCTCGTGCCGCCGCATAAAACGGCCGGCATCGATTGGTCGCCGCTGCTGCTCCTGCTCGCGATCTACATCATCCGCGGCGTAGCCGATTACCTCTACCGGTCGTTCGTCTTCCGCGGCTGAAGCTTACGGCTTCGGATTGATGTTCGTGCCGGTGCAGAGATCCGTCGTGCCGTTAGCCAGCGTCGTTCCGGGCGGACAGACGAAGACGCCGCCGGCGGGACCGATAGTGCCGGTGCCTCCGTCGGCCTTCGTGACCAATGCGGCCGGTGTGCATCCGTTGCCGAGTGATGCAGCATCGAACTCGGCGACCATCCGCTTCGTGGCGAGGTTGCCGAACATGGTGATCGTTACCCAATTCTGGCTGGGACGCGGACCAATGGTTGCCGAACCGGAAGGCGCGAGGACGCTCGTGCTGCCAGGACCGGTGATGACCGTCGGAATGCCGGCAACGCTACGCGTGGTGACCGAGTAGCCGGTGCTGCCGCCGTTGTTGAGGTTCAGATACATCCACCCTGCGACGTCACCGGTGGACAGTATTGGATAGAGGGAACTGGCAGTCGAACTGGAAGACGTGGCCGGGAGTGAGGGGACGTTGGGGGTGCACAAAATATTGCACTGAGTATTGATGACAAATGGGTTGTCCCTTTCGTCGAAACGGACGATCTCCGCGATGGGCAGTTGACCGTTCGACGGCAGGCCGGAGCTGCACGACCCGTCCCCGAATCCCTCCCGCCAGATCGTGTAATTTGTGGCGAAAGCCCCGGTGCCTCCCTGAATGAAACGGGCGGCGAACGTTGCCGGCAATGGCTGCCGCCGGTCCTGGAGGCGGTTCGTCGCTGGCGTGTAGCGGTCGTAGAACGTATACGGCAACTCCGTCACGACATTCGATCCCGCAGAACCTCCCTCGGGGACCGCGCGAAGATGAACCATCGGATTGCCACTGGCATCAAACGATGCGGCGACTGTCCCCGCCGGCGCCGGACCAATCTGCTGATAGTCGCCGATCAGGACGTTGTCGAAGAGGAGATCGGCCGTGTAGTAGAGCGGGTCCGAGGGAAAACGGGTGGTGCAGCTTCCGACGACGTCGATCGTTGCATAGCCGATCGCGTTGGCATGTACGCCGCCGACTTGGCGTGTGCAGTTCGCTGCGACGCCGACGGTCAACGCCTGACGAACGGCAGCGATAGCCGTTGGCGGGATGACGCCAGGAAGGGCATCGCACTCGATTACCGGTTTGAAATTCGGGTTGGCGTAACCGGGTCCGCCGTTTGCCGGCGCGGTCAACGATGGCACATTCCCCTGGGTTCCCAGCGGCGACTTCACCGTCGTTGGACCGGTCCCCGCCGCCGACGCCACGGTACCGCTGACGAGGATGTCACGCAGGTTGATGCTCTGAACGTCGTATCCGGCAAGAAAAATATTGAAGGTGAGAACAGGGAAGGACCAGTCAGTCCAGAGCGTCACGTGCGCGATCTGCGAATACCGCGACACATTGGTGATCGTGAACAGCGTCGTCTGAGCGCCCGCCGTCTGCAGATCGATTTCAAAGTAGGGAAGCAGCAACGTCGCAGCCGGTCCTACTTTGATGTCGCAGCTGGCGTCATTGTCGGGGCCTGCGGCCGACGCTGAGAGGGTAATCACCATGGTGAGCAGGGCCAACGCGATCCGTGTTTTCATTGCGGCTCCTTTGCGTGAATGAAGGCCAGTTAGCTGTACAGCATGAGAGGCATCACGGCGGCGGATTGACATTGGTTCCTTTGCACAGCTGCGTCGAGCCGTCGGTGAGCGTCGTGCCGGGCGGGCAGACCAAGACGCCGCCGGCGGGGCCGATAGGCTTGATGTAGGACTCGAACGCAGCCGGCGTGCAGCCGTTGCCGAGGGCGGCGACGTCAAACTCGCCGGTCAGGCGGTTTCCGCCAGCAACATTGCCGAACATCGTGACAGTCATCCAGTTCTGGCTGGGGCGCGGGCCAGCCGTCGTCGTCGAACCGATGGGTGACAGGTTCGTCCGCGCATTTGTCGGGAGCCGCTGGCCTCCGATCTCTTTTGTCACCGAGTAGCCGGTGCTGCCGCCGTTGTTGAGGTTGAAGTAGATCCAACCTCCGACGTCGGCGGTCGAAAGGTATAGCGGATAAATCCGTGAGTCAGATGTCGTGGTCGAAGACGCGGCGTTCAGCGTGGGCGGCGGCGGTGCCGGGCATAGAATCGAACAAGGCGCGGAAGTGTTCGGGTTTTCGTGCTCATCGAATTTGATGATCTCCGAAACGAGCATGTTTCCGGACGAGAATGCATCAACGCAGCTGCCGATGCCGATGCTCTCGCGCCAGATGGTGAGGTTCGTCCCGAAAGCCCCTGGACCACCCTGAATGTAGCGTGCTGCGAACATTGAGGGAAGCGGCTGTCGGCGGTCGATCGTCCGTGCCCCGGCCGGTGTGTAGCGGTCGTAGAACGTGTATGGCAACCGCGTGTCTACATTCGAGCCCGCGCCACCCCCCTCAGGCGCGGCTCGAAGGTGAACCATCGCGTTGCCACCGGCGTCATACGACGAGGCGGTCGTTCCGGCGGGACGCGGTCCAAGCTGCTGGTAGTCGCCGATCAGCACGTTGTCGAACAGAAGGTCGTTCGTGTAGTAGAGCGGATCGGCCGGAGAGCGGGACGTGCAGCTCGCCACCACGTCAATGGTTGCGTAGCCGATCGCATTCGCGTGAATGCTGCCAACACTACGGCTGCATGAGCTTGTGGCGCCGGTCGTAAGCGCTTTGCGCACCTCCGCCATGATGGCCGCGGGAATGACTCCGGGAATGGCGCCGCAATCGATCGAGGCGCGGAGATTAGGATTGGTAGCCGGCCAGATCGATCCCGGTGTGATGCCGGCGGTCGCGCCGATCGTATTTCGGATGAGGACGTCCGCGAGGTTGATGGCCTGCACGTCGTAAGCACCCAGGAACAGATTGAAGGTCATCACCGGATACGCGTAGTCAGTCCAGAGCGTGACGTGCGCAATCTGTGGATACCGCGAGACATTCGTGACCGTGAAGAGCGTCGTCTGTCCCGACGTGCCGAATAGATCGACCTCGAAGTACGGCAGCAGCAGCGTCGCGGCCGGACCGACCTTGATATCGCAACTGTCGTCGTTAGCGATCGCCGAGGGCGGCGCGGTCTTCCTCACCGCTCTCCTCCTCTGCGCCGGCCCATCAGCCACGATCGCGGTCACAGTCGTCTCCGTACACTGCGTGGTCGAGCCATTCGTGAGCGTCGTTCCAGGCGGGCACAGGAACACTCCGCCCGCGGGTCCGATCGGTGCCGCGGAGCTCGGGAAGGCAGCAGGCGAGCAACCGTTGCCGAGTGAGGCCGCGTCGAACTCCGCCGCCATCACGTGCGTCTCGCCGAATCTGACGAGATTGGCGAACATCGTCACCGTCACCCAGTTCTGACTCGGGCGCGGACCGACGGTGGTCGTCGATCCAACGGGCGCGAGGCCATCGTGGGTCACCGAGTAGGTCGTGCTGCCGCCATTGTTCAGATTGAGATAGAGCCAGCCGCCGAGGTCCGAGCTGCCCATGGCCGGATACGAAGGATTCGACGACGACGTCGACGATGTTGCCGGCAGCCGCAAACGCGAGACTAGCGAGTCACTTCCGAAAGTGAACGGATTCTCGTGCTCATCGAAGCGTACGACCTCCGCTATGTCCATCGTTGCTGACGTTTTGGGATCGGTGCAGCTGCCGCTACCAAACCCCTCGCGCCAGATGTTGAGGTTTGTCCGGAAGGCACCCGGGCCGCCCTGAACAAAACGCGCCGCGAATGTAGACAGTAACGGCTGGCGGCGGTCGAGCGTACGACTCGCAGCTGGTGTGTACCGATCGTAGAACGTGTACGGCAGCGCGGTTGCGACTTTCGATCCGGCGCCGCCCCCCTCGGGCACCGCTCGAATATGAACCATCGCGTTGCTACCGGCGTCAAACGACGCGGCGGTCGTTCCTGCCGGAGCCGGTCCGAGCTGCTGATAGTCGCCGATGAGGACGTTATCGAACAAAAGGTCGTTCGTGTAGTAGAGCGGATCGGTGGGAAGCCGGCTGGTGCAGTTCGCAACGACGTCGATCGTGATGTATCCGATCGCGTTCGCGTGAACGCCGCCGACTGCGTTCGGGCATGTGGCAGAACTATTCGGGTTGTAAACACCAGTGGTCAGAGCGTTTCTGACCGCGGCAAGGAGCGGGATATTCAGCTGTCCCGGCTGATTGGAGCAGTTGATGGAAGCGCCGCCGCCCGTGAAGTTCGGGTTGGCGGTGAAGCCGGCGGAAAGCGCGCCGAGCGGCGACTGCGCCGTCGTCGGGCCGGTGCCGTTGTTCTGCGCGACTACGCCGCCGCCCAGAACCTGCTGCATGGAGATGCCCTGAACGTCATAGCCCGTGAGGTAGATATTGAAGCTGAGAACCGGGAACGACCAGTCCGTCCAAATGGTCACGTGAGCGATCTGCGGCAAGCGCGTCACGTTCGTAATCGTGAAAAGCGTGTTCTGCGTACGGTTGGTGATATCCACCTCGAAGTACGGCAGAAGCAGAGTGGCCGCGGGGCCGACCGTTACATCACACGAGTCGTCATTGCTGACCGTCGAAGGGGAGGCGGCAAACGCGGACGTGGCGATGAGGAGTAGTAGAAACGACAGGCATTTCATTGTTCTCGTGCCGCCGCGTGGCAGTTTATGCTGTTTTGCCATAGAAGTCGTCGGTATACTTGGCCGCGTGACGGGAGGGTGTCGATGCAAGGTCTTACACCGCTGGATATTCAGAAGCAGACGTTTGAACGCCGCCTGAAGGGCTACAACGTCGATGAAGTGCGCGGGTACCTGCACCTGATCGCCGAGGAGATCGAACGGCTGGTCAGGGACGTCGACCGCCTCTCGCGCGAGAACGCGATGCTGCGCGATGAGCTGGATGAGCACAACGCCCGCGAGCGCATCCTCAAAGACACGCTGCTGTCCGCGCAGAAGGTCTCCGAGGACGTGCGGGCGAACGCGCACAAAGAGGCGGAGCTGATCGTGAAGGATGCCGAGTTACTTTCGGATCGGCTGACATCGCAGGCCATGTCGCGCGTCGGCGATCTGGAGCGCGCCATTCAGGATCTGAAGATCGAGCGGAAGGGCAACCGCAACAAGCTGCAGTCGATGCTCGACACGATGCAGCAACTCGTGATGCTCGACGCCGAGCAGGAAGCGAACGAGCAGCCGATCACGGCAATGTTTCGGTCGCGGGAGTAGGGGTGCCCGGCAGGCGACGTTTTCGTAGCGCCGGCGGCGGTCGGAGCGCTGGCGTCCTCGCCGGCGTCCCCGCCGCCGAACCGGCAAGATCGAAACATTCGCTGGCAACCGCATGACGCTCCTCATCCGCAATCTTTCCCAGGTCGCGACGCCGCTCGGCCGCGGCGCGCTGCGCGGCCGCGCCATGCGCGAGCTGGCCGTTTACGACAACGCAGTCATCATCATTCGCGATGGCCGTTTCGCGTTCGTCGGACGTGAGCCGGACATCGACGCCGATCTCCGTTCGAGCATCGACGCCGATTTCGACGCGCGCGGCGCTACGGCCGTTCCCGGTTTCGTCGACTCGCACACGCATCTCCCATTTGCCGGCTATCGCGAGACGGAGTTCAACCGCCGCCTTCAAGGCGAGACGTACGAACAGATCGCCGCGTCGGGCGGCGGGATCGCGTCGACCGTTCACACCACACGTGGCGCATCGCAAGAGGAGCTCGTCGACAACATCCTGGCCCGCACCCGCACGATGTCGCGCTACGGAACGACGACTGCCGAGGCGAAGAGCGGATATGGTTTGAATGTCGATGATGAGTTGAAACAGCTCCGCGCCATTCGTGACGCGAACGAACAGTCGCCCGTTCGCTTGATCCCGACGTGTCTGGCCGCGCATGACTTTCCGCCCGAAGGCCGGAGCAGCGCGACGGCGCGCCGCGGCTACGTCTCCACGGTCATCGGCGAAATTCTTCCTGCCGTCGCCGAGGAAAAGTTGGCCGTCTTCTGCGACGTCTTCGTCGAGCGCGGTGTCTTCACCAACGAAGAGGGCGACGCGGTGTTGCGCGCCGGCGCAGCGCTCGGCCTCATCCCGCGCATGCACGCTGATGAGCTCTCCAACACCGGCGGTGCCGCCCTCGCCGCATCCCTCGGCTGCGCGTCAGCCGACCATCTCATGCAGATCTCCGACGCAGGCATGGCCGCCCTCGCCGCATCGAACACGGTCGCCAATCTCCTTCCGGCCACCAGCTTCTTCCTCATGTCCGATCGTTACGCCCCCGCGCGCCAACTCATCGACGCCGGCTCCATCGTCTCCCTGTCGACCGACTGCAATCCCGGCACGTCGATGACCGAGTCGATGCCGATGGTGATGCAGCTCGCCACGCTGCAGATGAAAATGACCGTCGAAGAATCGCTGACCGCGGCCACGCTCAACGGCGCCTACTCTCTGCGCCTCGCGAACGAAACCGGCTCGATCGAGCCCGGCAAACGCGCTGACCTGGTCCTGCTCGACGCCCCGAACTATCTCCACCTCGTCTATCACTTCGGCGTCAACCTCGTCACGCGCACGATGCGCGACGGCGAGTGGGTGATTTAGAGCGGCAGGTTGCGTCGCCGGCCGAACTCCCGATCGACCTCACGCAAAATCTCCGTCGCGCGCTCGGCGAACGCGTCGGCCACCCACACGCGCGCTTCCCACGGCTGCGGCTCGTCGAAGACGATGCCCTCGTGGCCGAGCATGGCCAGCGCCGTTCCCGCCTCGATGACGTACGGCACCTGTGCCTTCTCCAGCCGGTCCAGCAACTCGGCCACGAGCTCCGGCGACTTCTCCTCGGCGATCGGCAGGAGATTGCCGAGGTGCTCCGGGACAGCGTGCAACTCCGGCACGAGCGCGACATCGCAATCCGAACAGCGCGCGATCCCATCGCGATACTCACTTTCGCATTCAGGACAGAACATGGATGAGGAATCTTACCCGTAGAACGCGACGATCTTCTCGTACAGCTTCGCGCCGATGGCGCTCTTTGCCTCGGTGGTGCAGCCGGCGACGTGTGGGGTGAGGATGAGGCGCGGGTCGTCGGGCCAGATGCGGGTGGGCGGCTCTGGATCGTAGACGTCGATGGCTAGTCCGCCGAGGGCGTTGCGGTTCAGGGCTTCGAGCGCGGCGTCGAGGTCGAGCACTTCACCGCGCGCTGCGTTGATGACGTTCGCGCCTGGTGGAAGCAAGGCCAGTTCGTTTGCGCCGATCATCGTCCGTGTTTCGGACGTGAAAGGAACGTGCAGCGTGAGGATATCGCTATCGCGCAGTAACGCATCAAGAGATGCGACTCGCGCTGCTCCGCGTTGTGCGAAGTCGTCGTCGGTGATGTACGGATCGAACGCGGTCATGCGCATTCCGAATGCGGCCGCGAGGCGCGACACGCGCATGCCGACCTGGCCGAGTCCTACGATGCCGAGGCGGTGGTGGCGAAGTTCGTGGCGTGAGGCGCAGCCGTCGCGCGTCCACTTCCCGGCGCGCATCTCGCGGTCGTACTGCGGCACGGTTCGCGTCAGCGCGATCATGAAGCCGATCACGAGCTCCGCGACCGCATTCGCGTTTTCGCCCGGCATGTTGATGACGGCGACGCCGCGTTGAAGCGCCGCCTCCATGTCGATGTTGTCGGTGCCGCTCGTTCCCTGCGCGATCAGCTCGAGGTTCGACGCCGCATCGATGACGCGCTTCGAAATGCGGTTGTAGGAACGGGTGACGAGGATGTCGCAATCGGCGACGATCGACGCCAGCTCGTCCTCGGAATTGACCGGGTGATCGATGATCTCGAAACGACCGTCGTCGCGCGCGCGTATGCGGAGCGAGGCGTCGACGTCGGCGGCGATGAGGAGGCGTTTCATGGTTTTGACTTTATCCTGCGTTCGCGCCAGCGAACGTCAGGATCTCCGGTGGCGCCACGGGATTCTTGACCAAGTACCGGAAGCGCGATGTCACGACGTCGAGCGCTCGGTCCAGCAATGAACCGCACGCAGCGCGGGCTAACCGGAGATCCTGCGCGCTTCGCCGCCGGATGAAGTCATTACAGCGGACCACCGGAGATCCTGACGTTCGCTGCGCTCCGCAGGATAAACTTCTCCGCGACCACACCTTGCGCGCCATCAAAAAACATCGCGTCGCCCTCATCGCGCTCGCCGTTTATCACTTCGTCTTTTTCTTCCCGACGCTTTTCATGGGGCGCATCGCGTCGCCGAACGACGTTTTCTACAACTCCGAGCCGTGGAAGAGCGTGCGGCAGGTCAGCGCGCAGAACTCGCTCATCAACGATCCGCCGACGGCGTACTACACCGTCCTCTCGCTGATCAAAACCGACTGGCGCGCGTTCCACTGGAATCCATTCATCGGCTCCGGCGTGCCCGGCTTCGGATCGACGCTGCTCGCGCCGTTCAGCTTCTTTCCGGCGCTGCTGCTGCCGCTTCCGTGGATTTACACCGGCATCATCCTGCTGAAATTGAATATCGCGTTCGGTTTCGCGTACCTCTGGCTGCGCGAAGAACGCCTCGGCAAGCGCGGCGCGGCTGTCGGCGCGATCCTTTTCGCCGCCGCGGGACCGATCGCCGTGCGTTGGTGGTGGCACGTCACGAACGCGGCGCCGCTCTATCCCGCGCTGCTCTGGATCGCGCTCCGCACCGCGCGCGGCAAGCGCACGCCGGCGTGGGCGATCGGTCTCATTACGCTCTGCTACGCGCTCTCTGCCTTTCCGGCGACGATGGCGTACGGCGCCTATGCGGCGGTTGCGTACTTCGTTTATCTCGCGATCCGCGAGCGCCGTTTCGCGCCGCGCATCCTGGCGACGACGATCTTCGCGACACTCCTCGGCATCATGATCGCGGCGCCGTCGTTCATCCCGCTCGCCCAACTCGTCGGCCGCAGCGGCTACCTCGGATCGCGTGCGAACGCGGCGGCGGAGCACGTCTTTCCGCTGCGCCACTTCGCTCTCTTCGTCAATCCTGACCACCTCGGCAACATCGCACTGCGCGACTGGCGCGGCGACCGCGCGCTCGGGACGCTCAACAACTACATCGAGGCGACCGTCTACGTCGGCATCGTTGCGTTGCTTTTGATTTTCCTTGCGATCGCCAACCGCCGCGCGCGCTCGCGCTGGTTCTGGCTGGCGATGCTGGCGGTCATGCTCGCGGCGATGTTCGGGATGCCGGTGATCGCGAAGATCGTCGGCAGCCTCCCGGGATTTAAGTACTCGCCGCTGACGCGCATCGAGTTGGTGCTTCCGATCGCGGTCGCCTATCTCGCAGCCGCCGGCGCGGCGTTTCTCTCGCGCGGTCGCTTTCGCATCGCCATCGCAACGCTACTCGCCGTTGCCTCGTCGGGCGATCTGGCGGTGTTCGCTGGACGCTTCTATCCGTACATCGAGCCGGATCTGGCATCGCCGCCGCGCGGCGCTACCGTTGCGTTTCTGCAGGCGCAGCCGAAGCCGTTCCGCATCGCGCCATTCTTCGATTACTTGTGGCCGAACAGTTCCGAGCTGTACCGGCTCGAAGACGTGCGCAGCCATTTTTCGTCCGAGGGGAGTTACCGGCAGCTGCTGGAACGGATTGATCCGAGTGCCGCGCTCACCACGTCGACGGTCATCAACTTCAACAGCCTCAAGTTCGACTTCGACGATCCGCTGGTGTCGATGCTCGGAGTCCGCTACCTGCTCGAGCAGCGCTCGATCGACGTCATCAAATGGACGATTTTCAAGAACACGAAAGCGGCGGTGAAGGAGATCGCGGCCACGGTGATCGAGCCTGGCCGCGTCATGCAGCGACACGTTCGCATCGACGAAGAGCCGTTCTACGCGATCGAGTTGCCGATGGACCTGCAGGGCACATTCGGACGCGCGCCGCACCTCGACGTGACGCTGACGAAGGGGACGGCGACCGTTTACGAGCGCTCGTTCAGGGCTGACGACATCACGGCGCTGGGCAAGGTCTATATTCCGCTGCGGCCGTATGCGCGGCTCGGCGAGACAGTGATGTTGCGTATCGCATCGACTGGAATGCGCGTGCGGATGCTGACCGGCGCGACAGAAGTCGCAGGAGACGCGCCGCTGTTCTATGGACGCGTGATGACGCCGGTGATCTTCGAACGCGATCTGCCGGATGGCCGCATCTTCCGCAATGTCGCCGAGGTGCCGCGGTTCCATGCGGTGACGCGCGTGCGGCGGATGACCGTGGACGAACTGTTGGCGACGAAGAACATCGATTTTGCCGACGAAGCGATCGTGACCGATCCGCGTCCGGTGAACGTTGATGCATCCGACGCAGTCGTGACGCTACATTCGTATCAGGATGACGAACAGATCGTTGATGTCGCCGCACCGGCGAAGACGCTGCTGGCGTCGTCGCAGAAGCTGACTCCGGAGTTGCGAGTCACCGTCGACGGACGCGCTGTCGAGCCGGTTCAGATCAATGTGCTTTTCGCCGGCGTCCCGCTCGCAGCCGGAAATCACCGCGTGGTCTTCACAGAGCGCCTCGGCCGCCGCTGGTGGCCGCTCGCAGGAATCGCGGTGCTGCTGCTGATCGCGCTGTCGATCATCGACGCGCGGCGGCGTCACTTCGGCGTCGCTACCAGGATGATCTGATACGCGAACAGTCCGCGCCAGATGCGCGTGATCCACGTCAGCACGCGCTCGCCGATGCGCAGCAAGAGATCCGGCATCCAGCCGATGATCAGACGGATCGGAACCGACGACCCGCGGACGGCGATGATGCGAAATCCGGCAGTCTCGACCTCGCGCCGGATCGTGCGCATGGTGAAGAAGCGAAGGTGCGTGAAGTCGAGGATGCCGCGGTCGCGATATTCGAAGATGCCGAAGAGCAGGCCGAGGCGGACTGTGATGTTGGCGATGTTCGGCACCGAGAGAAAGAGGACGCCATCTTTCGTCAGCGACTGTTTGACCAGCCGCAGCAGCGTCGTCGAGTTGCGCAAGTGCTCGATGATGTCCGCGAGCACGATCGCACTCATGTTCGGCGGCAGCGTCTTCACGGTCTCCAGATCGGTGATCACGACCTGATCGAACCGACCTCGAAGCTGCCCGATCCGGTCGGAGTCGTACTCGAACCCGATCGTCCGATCGAAGTGTTCGCGCACTGCCGCGCCCAGCTCCCCACCCGCCGCGCCGAGGTCGAGCAATGTCCCGCCGCGCGGCGCAAACCGGCGAATCAGCCCGATCAGAATCCGATGGCTGCTCCCCTCGAAGTCCTTGAATGTGTAGACGTTCGGCACGACCGCGGGAGGGTAGTGGATGGGGTGGGGGAACACAATGGGGGACTCCGTGTTCGACGCCGGAGGCGTCTCGTACGGTAGCCGGTGGTCCGAGCGAAGCGAGCGACCACCGGTTCGCGGGATCCGGCAGGATTCGACCCTGGCGGGGTCGCGTACCGTGCTCGCGCTGATTTGTCATTCCGCGGGCGGTCAAAACTCCGCGACCCCGCTGGGGTCGAACTCAGATCGCATTCGTATGACCGGTGGTCGCTCGCTGATGCTCTGACCACCATTCCGGTTTGAAGTTCCTGCAGCGCAGATGTCCGTTATCGGACATTTTCAGTCACTCGAACGCGAGCGAGAGTTTCCAGCGGTTGCGAATCCGATGACCTCGCGTTTGTGTCGGTCCTTCTTGATCTCATGCGCAAGCCATAGGCCACCGATGACAAAGAAGCTGGAGAACGCAAGGTACGCAAACGTTGCGTAGAACATCGGATTCATCTCAATCACCGTACTCCGATCGCGGTCGTGATTCCTGTGACGATGCGGCGAACCCAGCGGCGCGTTTCGCCGCAGTCTCTTTGCGGATGCCATGAGTCGTCCAGAGTCCCAGAACGAATAGGAAAACTGCGAAAGCCACGAATGGAACCATCCAATAGAACTCAGGATTCATAGCATCTCCTTCGCGACAATCTCCATATAGATTCCGAAGAACCAAACTGCAAGGCATCCGCCGATATTCATCAACAGCCACGAGAAAGTAAGGCGGCCTCCGAGCAGCGAGTCGAGCGCGGAAAAGACCAGCCAGAGCAACGCCATCTCTCGAGCTGCTTCGGCTCCGCGGTCGTTGAGTAACCTCTTGTGATCCGTCGTCAGTTTCCTCATCCCCCGAGGCTACCTCGGAAATAGACACATCGTGCAAACCTCTACTTACTGTGGATTTGCGACAGCAGGGCATGCACTTCCGCGTCCGTGGTCTGCGTGAAATCGTCGTACCAGAGGCCGACGGCTTCGAACGGTTCGGGGGTGCGCAGGCAGACCATTTCGTCGACGAGATCGCGGAACTCTTCGCAGGTCTGCTCCGCACCGACGGGGACCGCGACGATGACGCGTTTCGGTTCCATCGCGCGCAGCGCCTGGACGGCGGCGCGCATCGTCGAGCCGGTGGCGAGGCCGTCGTCGACGATGATGACCGTCCGGCCGCGGACGTCGAGCGGCGGCCGATTGCCGCGATACTCCGCTTCGCGGCGCAACAACTCGCGCTCCTCGCGCGCGGCCACGGCGTCGAGCTGTTGCTGCGTGATTCTCGCGTAGTCGAGCACGTCCCGGTTCAGCACGCGCACGCCGCCGCTGGCGATGGCGCCCATGGCCAGCTCTTCGTGACCGGGAACACCGAGCTTGCGGACGATGAAGACGTCCAGCGGCGCGCCGAGAACCTTGGCGACTTCGGAGCCGACCGGAACGCCGCCGCGCGGCAACGCCAGCACGATCGCGTCGTCGACCGCACGAAAGCGTGCCGCAAGTTCGCGGCCGAGGAGTTGGCCTGCCTCGATGCGGTCGCGGAAACGAAGGCCAAACACGTTTAGCAGTGTGCGCCGTAGAAGCTTCGAACCGAAATGTCGGCCGAGCCTTTGGCGATCCACGCCGCCGGCCGTGCCCGCCGTCTACCGGAGATCTTGCGCGATCACCTGCTGCTTGTCGAAGCCACTGGTGTTCGACACGTCGTCGACCACGCCGACCGAAATTTTGTTCAGGCCGCGCTCGCACATGAGATCGAGTGTGTACGTGTAGTACTTGCCCTTCGACCGCGCGAAGTCGGTTACCGGAATCGTGATCTGGTGCGTCTTGCGCGCGACGTCAGACATGTCGCCGTCCTTGTTGCCGACCACCACGTAGATCGAGAAGCCGCCCATGTACGCCTCGCCCTGCTGGATGAGCGTGAGGTTGTCGATGGGGATGTGGATCTCGACCGGCACCTTGAAAAGCTCTTCCGCGGGGATCGGCGAATTGACCTTCACGCGGATGCCGAGGTCGTTCGCCTTGGTCTTGTAGAGCAGGTTGGCGATGACGCGGTCGCTCATTTCCTGGAACGTCGACTTCTCGACGAATGTCTGGCGGTTGCGAACGCGCAGATTGCGGTTCTTGACGCGGACTTCCAGCGCGCGCTGGCGGTCGACGCGCTCCGTGCCGGCGCGGTAGCCGAGCGAGTAGTAGGAGTCGAGGTCGCGCACGATGTTCTTGAACGCGCCGGCGAAATTGTTGGTTCGTGACGTGGACACACCGCCGGTCAGGTCGGCCATCATCTGCAGCGACTCCGTCGTATTCGACAGCGCCGCGGAGGTCACGTTGTAGGACGTGGCCTGCTGGTTGTCGGCGGTGGTCCCTTCGCTGCCGGCGGCCAGACCGCCGGCGTGGATCGGGTAGATGGTGATCCCGTTCGCGTTGGCGGTCTTCGCGATCGATTCGATCAGCGAGTTGCCGTTGTAGGTCATGGCCTCGAGCATGGAGCTCGACTGCCAGCCCTTCTCGCGCGACATTTCATCGATCAGCGTGAAGGCTTCGCGGCCGGGCTGGATCTGAAAGCCTTCCGTGGCCAGCACGACGATTTTTTTGCCTTCAACGCCGGCCAGCGTCGTCAGCAGGCCGTTGATCGATTCGACGCTCTGCCGCAGGTCGTGATCCACCGATTGCGCGTACTGCCGGGCATAGGCCAGCGCGTCGTCGTACGTCTGAGCGTCCTTGATCCGGCCGGAGACGTCTCTGAACTCACTGCGGTTGGCCAGACCCAGCGCGGATTCGCCGGCGATGGCATCGAGAGTCTGCTGAATCTGAATCGGATCGCGCGTGAACGGCGCACGCACTTTCAAGCTGCGGTTGTATGTGGCCACCATGGCCTCGTCGCCGGGACGCATGGCGTCCTTGACGAAGTCCTTCATCTGCTTGAAGACGCGGTTGCGGTTGAACGGCGCCAGCGAAAGGTTGTCGATATAGAGAAGGATGCGGCGGCGGAGTTGCTCGTTGATCTCTTCCTTCGGCGGAGGCGGAGCGGCCGGGGCGCCCGGAACGGGAACGGTCACGGCCTGCGTGGCAGCCTTGCCCTCGATCTCGTAGAAGTTGGAGATCGGCTTTTCGATGCCGTTCTCGAAGACCTGGAAGTCGTCTTTAGTGAGGCCGGTGACGGCGTTGCCTTTCTTGTCGGTGACGACGACGTCGACGCCGATGACGCGCACGTCGATGCTCTCCGTCAGCTTCGGCGTCTCCGCAGACTGCTGGTTCTTCTGTTGGGCTGCCAGCGGGCCGGCGGTAATCGCGGCGATGAGGACAACCGAGGTGACGCGGCTGAAGTGAAGTCGTTTCACGCGATCTGCTCCGATGATTGTGAGATTCGGACGGTGCCGATGAAGAACGCCACTCTCGGGCGACGGCACGTCCTGACGTTCTAGACGAATCGGAAGAGCGCGCCGTTACATGCGAGAATAGGCCGCCGGTCTGAACCCGGGTCCGGCGCGAAAACTTCCGGCCGCCAACACGCGCGAGCTGCTCATGCAAATGCAGGCGTCTAAACAAGATCCGCTGACGTTCTCGAAGATGGCCGGCGGCGGCAACGACTTCGTCATCATCGATAACCGCTCCGGGCGCATCGACGACGCGGCGTCGCTGACGCGGCGCATCTGTACTCCCCATTTGTCCGTTGGCGCAGACGGGCTGATCCTGATCGAGAACACCAACCGGGCCACGTTCCGAATGCGCTATCTGAACGCGGACGGATCCCTG
>Ga0233356_1000018_pt1 | contig 86107 bp, 81 predicted proteins | sample GEONSFMMS_FD_180700 | JGI IMG/M metagenome (GOLD analysis project Ga0233356, IMG submission 180700) | Soil microbial communities from Shasta-Trinity National Forest, California, United States - GEON-SFM-MS | ecosystem: Environmental > Terrestrial > Soil > Temperate forest > Bulk soil | place...
CCGACGGCTCTGCTGCACCGATAAATCAAATTCAAAAACAGGAGGACGGCAGCCAGGGGAAAAACAGATCAGCGCGTTAACACAAGCGGCGTATCTTGACAGGGTCACTCCATATCAGCGAGGGGTGCGAGCGCTTTATGCGAGCAACCCCTCGAACAGGTTGCGATGAAGTTGTGGCGCGTCAGCGGCACTGGAGTTTTTCGCGCGAATCTAAGTTAGCGCGAGTTCTTCTTGTGCCGCTGACGCGGCACGAAAAACGAGGACGCCCGCTTCGAGGGGTGCTCGCAAAAGGCGCTCGCACCCCTCGCTACCCTCTGTCCGCCGCTAACGCGGCACGAAAAGAGATGCTTGATGCTCGCCTGAACCGGCTTTCGCTAAGCTTTGGAACGGTGGCAACCGAGTCACCACTTTGGGAGGGTGGTGAAGTTGGAACTCCGCGATGTTGAAGCGCGGAGCTAGACGAATCTGCGCAATGCACGGAGTAAGATCACCCGATGAACGAGCTCATTTTTCTCGTCGAGAGCGCGCGCCCGAGGGAGGCTATACGCCCGTGCCGTAGGCGAATTTTCTGCCTCTGAACCCACGTTGGTTCCTCGAAAAGTCAACCGGCCACCTACCGAATAGTCGGCTGATGTGCAACGATTTTCGCGAGGGTCCGCAAGATAGTACGCCGTGGACGGAGTCACGACAGTGCACAACGTGGTCAACGGACGTAGACGAAGCAAACATCGCGCACTTCTGGTGTCACTTGATTTTCAGCCGCATGTTTTCGAGCACAATCCATGGCCATGCGAATTTGGGCGGTCGTGACTTATGACAACGCGCGGGTTTTCTTCGAAGGCAAGTCGCATCTCGATGGTGACCTTGATTTCGGGATCGATACGGGTCGGCGCGGCGTCGCAGAGGGCAATGAAACGAGACCCCAGACAGACACCAAAGTGATTCACGGCGAGTTCTCAAGCCGGGAGGTCGTGGATCGAATGCACGCCGATACATGGTGGGAGCAGTTCCATGCGGCAAGCGATGTAAGCACTGAAGCGGCGAATAAAATGCTCGACGGGAAGCCGGTCAAGATTATCGGTCTACTAGGGTTTGACAACGAACACATGGACAACAACGGCACGTACGCAGAACTTCACCGCCGTTTATGTGTTCGCAATTCGCACTGAACAGACGGCGGAATCAGAGCGGTGGGCAATTTTCGTGCGGAACTGGGGAAACCAGGGCGGCTGCAGCCATGGTTCTTTTGCGGGGCATTGGTCACATCCACTGTTTCTGCCATCCAACGAACTGACTGTGTTTTTCGACGGCGTCGGCCAATTAAGCGATTCTCGTACTATGCTTCGATCACGGTTCAACCGGCACGAGACCGTTGAAAAGATCGTTAATGGCCACAGCACGCACGTCTCGGCGAAATCAGCCGGCGGTGGCGTCGTCGTAACGTTCGAGCTCGGCGATCGCACGCGCGCAGACGCTGACGAGGCTTTGACATGGGGCGAGCTTGTTTCCGGCGCGTCGTGCAATGAGGTGCAGCTAACGTTTCAAGCTCACCGGTTTGGAGCCGCACGCGGAATACTACCGCACTTGGGACCCAACAACGCGCGGCTCCAAGTCCGTGCAGCGCAGAGTTAGACGGCGCGTGCTGCGCTACCAATCGGACGGCGCCGAATCACGCCGCTGCAATGTGTGACGGTTCCCTTCGTGAACGAGTTCAACGCTGTGATAGTTACCCAGCGGTGGTGGATCGGAAACGGAGACGGAGTTGTAGTTCGGTGAATACTTGTAGATCATCGCGCATTCGGCTAGCTTTACGTCAGCCTCCCAGCTCGCCCAAAGATCGTCTGTCGAATGTCGCTGCGGATCGTAGATGCGTCCGAGATATACGGACGTTCCGCCTTCGCGGATCAGCCATTCGTTGTGCTGTCGGAATCGCCTCGCAAAGGTTTGGCCTGTGGCTCTCCCGATGTAAAGGAGCGTGTCGGCGCCGCACAGGATGTGACGGCCGTATATCTGGTATAAACCGTAGTCCGCTCCGTCGTAGTCCGGCGGCTTGCCCTCGTCGTTGAACCTGCCGATTACTTCGTCTCTACTGAACGGCCCATCCCACATCACCGTAATTTCCAGGCGCTGGTTCTCTCCGCGCGGATCGCCCGGTCCGTCCGCGCTCCGAAGCTTGCGGTTGATCAAAACGGTTTCCTCCAGAGCGGCACCCATCGTCCAAAACTTATATTCACCGAAATACAATGTCTTGTACGGTCGACCTTTGAAATAGTCAACCGCGCCATTTTCCCGGATGTACCGGACAGCGGCATCGAAAGCCGAATCGTGCTGAGTCCGCAGCGCGTACTCATGTGGATTGTCCGGCATTGTGCGCCCGGCTTGCCACGCTCGACCGACAACGAATGCCGCATAGTCTGGCACGCTCCACCGCTCGGCTGATCAGGCTCGAAATGCAACTCGTCGCGCATACTCATCGATAATGATACGCAGCGCAAAGCGACCGGCCCCGCGTCCGTCTAACTCTTAATTAGACCGCAACCTTGTCCGCTTCGGCTGGGGGATATGCGTCATCTATCGACGTATAACACGGTTCTCCTCCCCTCGCCCGAGTATGTTATACAACCAACGCGGACAACATAACTGATTAGGCTTCACGGTTTCGCTAGGAAGCGTGAGGAAGCGACCGGGACATTACTCCGCCTTCATCGCACTCGCGAGATCGATTCGCCTCGCCAGACGGGACGAGACGAGTCCTGCTAACAGCGAAGCGATGAACGTCACCGCCAGTGAGGCGACGATCAATCGCACCGGCGTGTGAAAGGCGATCGTCCAGCCGAAGGATTGTTTGTTGATTACGTAGATCAGAATCCATGACAGGACGTAGCCCATGGTCAGGCCGGCGGCGGTGGAGGTTAAGCCGAGAACCGACGATTCGAGGACGAGCATGCGGCGGACTTCGGCGATGGACATACCTAGAACGCGGAGGAGGGCCAGGTCGCGTTTGCGTTCGAGGATCAGGGCGGCCAGGGTGTTGATCACGCCGAGGACGGCTACGACGATGGCCACTGCCAGGAGGGCGTAGGTGATGAGGAAGGTCTGGTCGAAAATCTTCATCACTTCGCCGCGGATCTCGCCGTTGGTGACGGCGAAGGCGTGGTACTTCGGGCCGAACATCGTTTCGAGCTGGCGTCGCGCGGCGTCGCGGGTGATGCCGGGTTTGAGGAAGATGACGACGGTGGTGATGCTGTCGTCGCCGTACGAGCGGACGTAGAGCGCGCGGTCCATGGCGATGACGCCGCGGTCGTTGGAGTAGTCGCGGTAGACGCCGGTGATCGGGAAGCGGCGCGGACCGGCCAGCGTCGTCAGCGTGACGTCATCGCCCGTTTCTTTTCCGTACTTCAGCGCGAAGCTTTCCGATACGACCACTCCGCCTTTCCCAATCGCGTTTCGCAGCGCCTCGGATGACTTACGTGGCTTGATCATCGGCAGGTCGCCGAATTGTGCGGCGACGTCGAAGTCGCCGCTGGCGACGGTGACGACGGCATCGCCGTATGCGACGCCGCGTCCGCTGGCGCGGTCGAAGGCGGCGATGAACGGGACCTTTTCTAAGTCCGCTGAGATGGCGTTCGGAAACGCGGCGGCGTCGGCGTTCGAGAGGCCTTTCGCGGGACGGAGCCAGAGGTCGGAGCTGACGGTTTGATCGACCCAGACGCGAACGGTTTCGCGGAAGCTGCCGACCATCAGCGCGACCGCCACCATCATGCCGATGGCGAGCGAAAGGGCGGCCGAGGCGATGGAGGTGCGGCGGAGCGAGGCGGGGATGGATGCCGAGGCCAGCTCACCGACGATGCCGAACATGGCGCGATACGGCGCGCGCAGCAGGTTGGAAACGCCGGTGACGATCATCGGCGCGAGCGCGGAGAATCCGGCGACGACGAAGAGGACGGCGATGTATCCGGCGACGGCGATTCCGTTCCATGCGGGCAGGCGGGAAAGCAGCGCGGCGATGACGAAGCAGGCGATCGCGATGGCGATCATCGAGATTGTTCGCGTTTTCTTCGTTGGCGGTTGAGCGCCGGACAGCAGCAGGGTCGGCCGTACTTGCGATGCCTCGATCGATGGTTGGATCGCCGACAGGAGCGAGAGGATCGTTCCGACCGCCACTCCAGCGGCGATGATCCCCGGCGTCAGCACGATCGCTTCGGGCGTCGAGCTGACATAGAGCGCGTTGATGGTGCGGCCGATCTCGCGAAGGATCAGCCAGGCCAGGCCGCGGCCGAGGGCGATGCCGGCCAGGGAGCCGATCGCGCCGAAGACGAGGCCTTCGACGAGGAACGCGCCGAAGATTTGCGTGGCCGAGGTGCCGAGGGTTTTGAGGACGCCGACGTCTTTGCGGCGGCGGAGAATCGAGATCAGTACGGTGTTGTAGACGAGAAACATGCCGACCAGCAGCGCCACGCCGGCCAGCGCGAAGAGGTTGACGCGGAAGGCGCGCAGCATTTTCTCGACGCGTTCGTTGCGGCGAGCGGGACGTTCCATGCGGGCGCCAGGCGGGAGGACATTTTTTATCGCGGCGAGCACCGAGTCGTTCGGCACGATCAGATCGATGCGCGTCAGTCGTCCCTCGAATCCGAAGGTCGATTGTGCGGCGGCGATGTCGGCGATGGCGATGGCGCCGTTGAATGCCGTGGCCGGTCCGCTCGCTTCGAGCAGTCCGCGCACGATCATCGTGCGGCGGATGCCTTTGATGTTGAGCGTGAGCGGCGATCCGAGTCTCAGTCCGTGCTCATGGGCGAACGTGACGGGGAGGACGACGGAATCGTCGCGCAGAATGGCCAGGTACGTCGCGGCCGATTTGTCGTCGCTGGTGACGACGCTGGCGTAGCGGTAGTCGCGGAAGTGGAGATCGGAGAGCATGTCGACGGCGAGCAGGCGGATCGGTTGCTGCCACGGCTCGGCCATCCCTTCGACGTCGATCACTGGCGCGAAGCGGACGCCTTTCTCCCAGAAGGGTTGCAGTTTGAGTAGCACGTCTTCGCTGAGGCCGGCGTCGGACACGATCATGTAGTTGGCGCGTCCGGCGACGGCGTCGACCGATTCCTGGAAGGCTCGCAGCGCGCTTTGGTTGGAAAGTGCGATGGCGACGACGACCGCGACACCGACGGCGATGCCGAGGATGGTCAGCGCGGTGCGCAGGCCTTCGCGGAGAATGGGGCGGAGGACGAGGGCTTTGAGGATCAATTGGAGTTCATCCCGAGCGAGTATGAAGAATTGTGACGCGCGTTTCGTGCGAAGCACTTTGGAGTGCGGTGGCGATCGAGCCACCGCTTTGGCAGGGCGGAGGAATCGTGACCACTCGCAGCGTGTGATGCTTGATCCGTCTTCGCGATCGTTCCCGTCCCCCTCCCTCCCAAAGCGGTGGCTCGCTCGCCACCGCACTCCAAAGCTTCGCAAATATGCCGTGAGTCGCGTACGCATGAATCCGGTCATATTTCTTCGCACCCTCCGAGAAAAGCGAGGGATCTCCGGTGATACCGAGCGAGTGGTGCATTCGTGCGCTTCGGCGACGTTGGCGCGGTATCACCAGAGATCCTGAGGCGCTTCGCTCCTCAGGATAGAACGAGCGCACCATCCGCCACCTCCACCACGTAATCGCCGTATGCCGCGGCGCGCTCGGAATGGGTGGCCATCACGACGGTCGGACGCCGCGACTTGTGAATGCCGCGAATGAGGTCGAGGATCATCTCGCCGTTTTTCGAATCGAGATTGCCGGTCGGTTCGTCGGCCAGGATCAGCGGCGGACGATGAATCACGGCGCGCGCGATCGCAACGCGCTGCATCTCGCCGCCGGAGAGCTCGTTCGGAAAGTGCGACGCGCGAGGTCCGAGTCCGACTTCCTCCAGCACCTCGGCAACGCGCGGCTTGATCTCACGGCGCGGCGTTTTCGCCAGCGACAGCGGGAAGGCGACATTCTCGAAGACGTTCAGCGTCGGGATCAGATTGAAGAACTGGAAGATGTAGCCGATCGACGTCCGGCGCAGCATGGTCAAGCGCGATTCATCGAGCGCGGACGTGTCGACGTCATCAAGCATCAGCCGTCCGGCGATCGGTCTGTCAACCGCGCCGATCAAATTCAGCAACGTCGACTTTCCGCTGCCTGATGCGCCCATGAGCACCGCGAAATCGCCGGAGGCAATCTCCAGCGAAACGTCGTCGAGCACCTGCACCGCCGCCGATTCGTCGCTTCCCGCGTATGCGTGCGTGACGTGCTCGAGGCGGATGCGCATGGCGCGCGATTGTACGCGCGGCATGATCGCTGCAAATCGAAGCGCGCCGCCTCTGATAGGCTGCGCGTCGAAGGAGAACATCATGGAAGAAACGACCAGCGGTGCACCCGGAGCGGGCGGCGAAGGTGCCGGCGGCGATGCCGGCTCGCGCTTCGGCAAGGCCAAGGATTTCGTCAACGAAAAATATGAGGCGGCGTCGGACTTTACGCGCAGCCAGTACAACCGCGCGAAGGAGAAGATCGACGACGTCGATTTCGGCGCGATCACCGATCAGGTCCGCAGCTACGTCCGCTCGAATCCCGGAAAGGCGCTGCTGATCTCCGTCGGCGTCGGGTTCCTGGTCGGATTGCTGCTCCGCCGCGGCGACGACGATTGATTAAGGAGTAACCATGGCTACCACACGAGACGACGATCACGAGCGCGCCGCTGCCGGCATGGACTACGACTTTCCGATCCGCGAGAAGGCCACGCAGCTTGGCAACGCGCTGGCCGACAGCGGACCGGATGCGCTGTTCGAGGAGATCGAGAAGCTGCTGCCGGAGTCATGGCGCGAGCACATCCGCACGTTCCCGATCGCCGCGGTGGTTCTCGGCGTCGGCGTCGGTGTCTGGCTGGGCATGCGCAAGGGCGACGAGGTCATCGCGGCCGGAACGGCCATGATTACATCCGCCGCCATGCAGAACGTTGCGAACGTGATGCAGCACGCCACCGGCGGCGGCGACGGCGAATAGTTTTTTGTTGCGAAGCGGACGTCCCCTCCGCACAATGACTCGCAATGGAGACGCGTCCGCTTCCCCTCGAGAACGCTGATCAGCGCAATTACCGTCTGGCCTCGCTCGCCGCCGAGGTCCATCGAACGTATTTCTACAAATATCCGCCGCTGCCCGTGCGGTGGGGCCAGCAGATCACGCGCAAAAAACGCCGCTCGATCCGCCTCGGCTCGTACAACCACGTCACCACCGAGATCCGCATCCACCCGCTGCTGAACACGCCCGACATCCCGGCGTTCTTCATCCAGTCGGTGATCTACCACGAGTACCTGCACCACGTTCTCGGCGCGAGCCACAATCGCCGCTTCCACAAAGAGGAGCGCAAGTTCCGCTACTACCGCGAGTCGAAGGAGTGGATCCGCCGCCACCTCTGGCTGCTCCTCGGCACGAAGCGCGTCCGTCCGATCGTGATGCCGCCGCCGAAGGCGCTGCCGCCGCAGATGGCGCTGTTTTAAAGGCGTTTAACCACAAAGGCACAAAGGACACAAAGAGGACTCCTTTGTGCTCTTTGTGTCTTTGTGGTTCAAATGCTTTTTATGCCCCCATTGGGAACGTCAGACTGTAGATGTAGCGCCCGCGGGCGACCTGGAGCACGACGGAAGATCGTTCCGCGGATTGCGTCAGCGCCTGATTGAGGTCCTTGACCGACGCGACCTCGGCGCCATTCACGCCGACGATGACGTCGCCGCGCGCGAGACCGATGCTTTCGCTTCGCGAGTTGCTCGCGATTTCATCGATGACGACTCTGCCGCTCTGGTCGATGACGCGCAGGCCGGCGATCTCCCAAAGAATGCGCAGGCCGAGGTCGCGAGGAGCGTCGGAGGGACGAACGGAGATCGATTGCGTAGCGCCGTCGCGCGAGACGGTGAGCGGAAGCGGCCGGCCCGAGGGGACGGTGGCGGTGTAAGTCGAGAAGGCTTCGCGCGAATCGACCGGACGTCCGGCGACGGCGGTGATGATGTCGCCGGGTTTTAGTCCGGCCGCCTGCGCCGGTGAGCCAGTGATCACGCGCGCCACGAGCGCTCCACGCGACGCGCGCAGTCCCGTGCGCCGCGCTTCCTCGGGGGTAATCGTCGCGGTGACGGCGCCGATCCAGGCGCTGTGCACCTGTCCGTATCGGAGGATGTCCTGAATCACTTTTTTCGCGCGATCGACGGGGATGGCGAAGCCGATGCCTTGCGCGTTCGCGTAGATCATCGTGTTGATGCCGATGACGCGGCCTTCGATGTTCAACAGCGGACCGCCGGAGTTGCCGGGGTTGATCGAGGCGTCGGTCTGAATGAAATCGGTGAAGGTTCGGCCGGCTTCCTTTGACGGAACCGATCGTCCGAGCGCTGAGACGACGCCGGTAGTGACGGTCCCGCTGAGACCGAACGGATTGCCGACGGCGATGACTGTCTCGCCGATGAGCAGGTCCGATGACGTTCCGATCGGCGCGGCGAGCAAATTCTTCGCGTCGACGCGCAGCACGGCAACGTCGCTATCAGGATCGACGCCGATCAGTCTTGCTGGCACTTGCGTGCCGTCGCTGAAGTTGACGGTGATGCGCGACGCGCCTTCGACGACGTGGTTGTTGGTGACGATGATCCCTTCGCTCGACCAGACGAATCCGGAGCCGAGCGACTGCGACGTGTAGCTGCGGTCACGCCCGCCGACGCCGAACGGATCGAAGAACGGATCGACTTCGCGCCGGCGGATGGTCGACTCGGTCTGGATGTTGACGACGGCCGGCCCGACGTCGTGCGCGACGGTGACGATCGGCGTGCGCCGCGAGGCGCCGACGGTGGCCGGAATCGGGGCGCGCTCCTGCCGCGGCTGGCGGGCGTCGACGGTCTGCGATTCCGCGGTCGGCTTGCAGGCAAGGCTGATCAGAAAAATGATGAGCAGGAAACGAAGCTTCATGCCCGAATCATACGTGCGGAGGGCCGCTCAGGTTCGGTGGGCACCGTCGCTGCATAGCCTCGCGCCGGAGGGATGCGCGATGACGCCATTCGATACAGAAGCACCGGCTGTAAAGATGACAGGCCGTGAGCTGTACGCGGTGACGTTCGCGATCATCCTCTTCGGTGCGGGCATCATCGCGTTGACCTGGATCGTCGGACCGAGCGTCGCGCCGATTCAACTGCCGAGCTATGTCTGGTCGGCGATCGGCTTCTGCGTGCTCGGATTGTTGCTGATCGCGTTGCAACGCGTCGTCGCACCGTCGCCGTACGGCACGCGACTTCCGGCGCGCCACGCAATCCTCGGTGTACTCACCGGCAGCATCCTCTACGCCGGCGCGATGCACCTGCTGCTGTAGCGCGCTGATCATCGCAATGGAGCGCTGGCGTCCTCGCCGATGGGGACGCTTGCGCCGAGAAATCACGCACACAGCGATCTTCGCGTCGAATACGGTTGCGCGCGGCGGCGCGCTCGACAATCCAGCCCCGCGCTTGGCGCGGGGAAACCCGATTGCGAGCGAAGGCGTGGCCGCGGAGGCGGCCACTACAAGAATGCTCGCGCCGCGCCTTCGCGCGCGAGCACGCGAATGCGCTTGTGGCTCCAGGGTGGGCGAGAGGAGCGTTTTGCCCGGCGATTTCCTCACCTTTGAGGGGTTTGGCGGTTCGGCGGCGAGGACGCGCGCCGAGCCAGCCGGCGGGGACGCCAGCGTTCCGACGCTTTCGCGCTACTTCACTTTCGCCCAGGCGTCCTTCAACGTGACCGTTCGATTGAAGACGATCGTGTCTTCGGACGAATCGGGATCGACGCAGAAGTAGCCGAGGCGTTCGAATTGGTAGTGGGTGAAGGGGGCGGCGCCGCGGATGGAAGGTTCGAGCTTCGCGCGCGGGACGATCTGCAGCGACGACGAATTCAGGTCGTCGAGAAAGTTGCCGCTCTCCTCGGGGTTCTCCGATTTGAACAGGCGATCGTAGAGGCGCACTTCGCAGTCGATGGCGTGATCGGCCGCGACCCAGTGCAGCGTCGCCTTCGGTTTGCGTCCGTCGGGTGAATCGCCGCCGCGCGTAGCGGGATCATAGGTCGCGTGCAATTCGACGATGGTACCGGCGTCATCTTTCACCACGCTCGTGCAGGTGATGAAGTACGCCGAGCGGAGGCGCACCTCGCGGCCGGGCGAGAGGCGGAAGTACTTCGCTGGCGGCTCTTCCATGAAATCGTCGCGCTCGATGAAGATCGTTTTCGCGAACGGGACGTTGCGCGCGCCGGTCTCGAACCATTCAGTTTCATTGTCCGGATAGTTGTCGATGACGACGCGCAGCGGATCGAGCACGCCCATCACGCGCGGCGCCATTGTGTTCAGATCTTCGCGGACCGAGAACTCGAGCAGGCCGGCGTCGATCATGTTCTCGCGCTTGGCCACGCCGACGCGCTCGCAGAAATTGCGGATGGCGGTGGGCGTGAAGCCGCGGCGGCGCAAGCCCGCAATCGTCGGCATGCGCGGATCGTCCCAGCCGTCGACGTGTTTCTCTTCGACGAGCCGCAGCAGCTTGCGCTTCGACATCACCGTGTAATTGAGATTGAGCCGCGCGAACTCGTACTGCCGCGGACGCGACGGCACGGACACGTTTTCGATCAGCCAGTCGTACAGCGGGCGGTGGTCCTCGTACTCGAGCGTGCAGAGCGAATGCGTGATGTGCTCGATCGCGTCCGACAGCGGATGCGCGTAGTCGTACATCGGATAGATGCACCAGGCGTCGCCGGTGCGGTGGTGGGTGGCGTGGCGGATGCGGTAGAGCACCGGATCGCGCATGTTGATGTTGGGCGAGGCCATGTCGATCTTCGCCCGCAGCACCTGCGCGCCGTCGGGGAACTCGCCCGCTTTCATGCGCCGGAAGAGGTCGAGGTTCTCATCGACCGTTCGATTGCGGTTCGGCGACTCAATACCCGGCTCTGTCAACGTTCCGCGCATCGCTCGTATCTCGTCCACCGAGGAGCTGTCGACGTAAGCCTTGTCCGCGCGAATCAGCTCCTCGCCCCAGGCGTAGAGCTGGTCGAAGTAATCGGACGCATGAAAGAGATTCTCGCCCCACGAAAAACCGAGCCAGGCGATGTCGTGCTCGATCGCCTCGACGTATTCGATCTCTTCCTTCGTCGGATTCGTGTCGTCGAAACGGAGATTGCACTGACCGCCGTACTCGCCGGCGACGCCGAAGTTGAGGCAGATCGATTTGGCGTGCCCGATGTGCAGGTGCCCGTTCGGCTCGGGCGGAAAGCGGGTGATCACGCGCGCGTATCTGCCGGCGGCGAGATCCTCCTCGACGATCTCGCGGATGAAGTCGCGCGGCTTCGGTGGGGCTTCGGTAGTCATGCGGCGGGACCGTATACATCGTCATGCGCCGAGTCAATTCCACGTGGCACAATCCGCAGATGCGAAAACTCACGATCCTTGCCGCCCTTCTCGTCGCTGCATCCGCGCAGGCGCAATCGCTCGACGACGTCGTTTCGAATGTGATGAAGGAGTATGGCGGGAAGGCGGCGTGGCAGAAGGTGACGTCGCTACGCGAGACGGGTACGGTCGTGCCGGTGATGCGCAAAGGCGACGGGAAGCTGACGCGAACGTGGTCGGGGCCGGGCAAGCTGAACGTCGAGATCGTCTATCCGACCGAGACCGAAGTGCGCATCGTCGACGGCGATCACGGAACCAAGAATGGGAAGGAGGTCACCGGCGGCAACCTTGACGGGATGAGACTGCAGGCGGCGCGGCTCGAACTGCCGATGCTCCTCGTCACCAAGCACGCGACACTCAAGGACCTCGGCACGAAGGACGGCATCCGCGCCGTCGAGATCCCGCTGTCGGAGGCGCTGGCGCTGACGGTCAACATCGATACGAAGACGTCGCACATCCTGCGCTCGACGGGCAAAGCCTCCGGACTCGAATTCGTCGTCGACTACAGCGACTTCCGGCGCGTGAACGGGCTGCTGTTTCCGTTCGCCGAGGCCGGCATGGCGATGGGGACGCCAACGGCGAATACGAAGTTCGACGCGATCGTGGTCAATGTCCCCGCAGCGCCGCCTCCGCCTGCGGCAAAATGACAGACACCCATTGCGCGTACATCGTGGCTGATGGATGAAGTCCGTCGGGCCCGACGAGCGTTGGGTTCTTGCGAGAGACCGGCGTGATGTCCGCGTATTTCGATCCGGCGCGTTTTGTCTCCTCGGCGGCGATCGCATTGAAGCGATCGATCTCCGCGGCGATCTTCGCGCGGTCGCGACCCTCTGCGAACAGCGTTACTCCCCAGTCCGGAATCGACACCACGACCACGCGCTTCGCGTTGCCTCCCGCGAAGCCGATGGCGCGCTGCAGGAGCGCGGCGAACTCCTTTCGATACTGCCCGGCGTCGCGGCCGCGGTACTGGTTGTTCACGCCGATCAGTAGTGTCACCAGCGAGTACGAGCCGTGCGGATTCGCGGCATCGATCGCGGACGACAGCTCGTCCGTCGTCCAGCCGGTTTTGGCGATGATCTCCGGATCGGCGATGGCGAGCCCTCTTGACCGGAGCGTGCGGGCGAGTTGATTCGGCCAGCGGTCGGCGACGGCGACGCTTTCCCCGATGGTGTAGGAATCGCCGAGGGCGAGAAAGCGGGGGGACGGTGTCATGGCGAGCATGAAGATGGCGGCGAGGATGAACATCAGGCAAGTCTACGCTCGTGCAACACGGCCGCCCGCAAGCATCACACGCTGCGAATCGTCACGAGTCCCCCGACCCTCCCAAAGCGGTGGCTCTGCCACGCGCACTCCAAAGTGCTGCGCACGAAATTGTTGATGCTCGCGAAAATCACGGCACATTTCGCGAAGCTTTGGAGTGCGGTGACGAGCGAGCCACCGCTTTGGGAGGGAGGGGGAACGGCGACTATTCGCGGCCGCTAACCTTTCTCCTTCCCCGGCGTACTTACTTCGCACAGGAGGCACACCATGAGGCGCATTCGCTATGCAGCGCTCGCGGCCGTGCTTGGGTTGGTGTCCATTTCCGCCGCCCATGCCGCGATCGAGAGCCCGATTCACCGCAGTTTCAACGTTCATCCCGGCGGCACCATCATCATCGACGCCGATCTTGGCGACATCAAGGTCACATCCGGTGCGAGCAACGTCAGCGTCGACGTCATCCGCCGCGCGAAGGTATCCAGCCAGTCGCGCGCGAACGATCTCTTCAAGGATCTCGTCATCACCTTCACGCCTGAAGGCAACAACGTTCGCATCCACGCGAAGTACGACCAGCCCACTTCGTGGTTCCACTGGAACAACGATCTCGAGGTCCGCTTCGTCGTCAACGTTCCGTCGCAGTACAACGTCGATCTGAAGACCTCGGGCGGCGACATCACCGTTTCCGATCTCAACGGGCAGGTGAAGGTCAATACATCCGGCGGCGATGTTGCGCTCGGACACATTGCCGGCGCGGTCGACGCGCACACCTCGGGCGGCGACATTTCGATGGCCGGCTCGCAGGCCAATGCGCTGCTCTCCACCTCGGGCGGCGACATCAAAGTGGACAACACGACCGGCGCGCTGAACGTGAAGACCTCGGGCGGCTCGATCGACATCGGACGCGCGCAGGGCGATCTGAAAGCGCATACGTCCGGCGGCTCGATCGAGATCGGCGACGCCGGCGGAATGATCGACGCCTCGACTTCCGGCGGTTCGATCAAGGCGCGTCTCTCCCGTCAGCCGCGCGGCGACTCCAGGCTGTCGACCTCCGGCGGCGGCATCACCGTTCACGTCGCGGCGAACGTGGGGCTCGACATCGATGCGCACACCAGCGGCGGCGACGTCAACTCGGATGTCCCCGTCACTGTCCTCGGCAAGCAGGACGATTCATCGCTGAACGGGAAGTTGAACGGCGGCGGACCGAAGCTCGTCCTCCGCAGCTCCGGCGGCGATATTCGGCTGCAGAAGTAAAGAGCAAGACGCATTGCCGGCGTAGCATTTGCGTGGGTGTTCGCGGCCGGAGCGCTGGCGTCCCGCCGGCTGGCTCGGCGGCGTCCTCGCCGCCGAATGGGAGGCTTGCGCGGGCGTCGTGTTACCAGCAAAAGTTGAGGGTATGGCGGTTCGGCGTGAGACGCCGCCGAGCCAGCCGGCGAGGACGCCAGCGCTCCATCGCGCTACGCTGATCAACCCGCCGCGAGGATTGCCTTTGCGGCGGCGCGCGCGCTGGCGAAAGCGGCGTCCGAAAGGATGCCGCCTTCGTCGACCCAGTCGCCGGCCACGTAGAGGCCGGAAACCGAGGTTGCGGCGCGCATGCGTGTGGCTTTGCCGTCCGGTTGCACGAGCGCGTTCGACACCGTCATCGCGGGGAGGAAGCGGCGATGCACGACGAGGTCGCGCCAGCCCGGCTGCATCTCGTCGACCAACGCTTCCAGCTCGGCTTCGGTGCCCTCGCCGTACTTCATCGCGTGCAGCAGCGCGCCGCCTTTGGGCGTTAGCTGCGCCCATCGGGAATGGACCGAGTAGTAGAGCGGAGTGTCGATGCCGAGGGCGAAAAGGTTGCGCGGCTGCGGAAGCTTGGAGAGCGCGACGTCGAGGCACGATGCGATGACCGTCGTCGTCGTGGGCCAGTCGAGATCGGGAGCGAGCTCGCGGGCGGTGACCGGATCGACGGCAAGGATCACCGTTTCGGCCGGGATACGCGTCCCTTTGTCGGGATCGGACATGTCCGGCATCGCCAGTGACATCGTGTCGTTGCGGACGTCGAGTTCCAGTCCGCCCAACTCCACGCCGCGCACGGAGGTGTCGTGGTCGACGCTGACGACGCGCGAGCTGGTCACGAAATTCACGCCCGCGGCGACGGCGGCGCTGTGCAGCGAGTCGACGATCTTCTGCCACCCTTCATCGACGTAAACGACGCCGCGGATGGCCAGCCGCAGATGCGCCAGCGCCGCGCTCGCGCTCTGCAGATCGGGACGATCGCTGTAGGTAGCGAGGCGGAACATCGCCTCCATCACCTTGCGCAGGCGCTCGTCGGTGGTGTTCGCGTCGATCCATTCGCGGACGGTCATCGAGGCGTACGGCTTCGGATCGATTCGCCAGATGCGCAGCATCAGCATCGCCAGTTTCGCCTTCGCTTTCACGCCGAGGAGCGATGTGGTGAGCAGCGACCAGGGGTTGCTGGGGAGTTTGTAGCGTTCGTTGCCGAGCATGGCGATGCCGCGCGGTTTCGGGATGCCGCCGCGGACGGGGATGCCGAGCTCGCGCAGGACGTTCCAGCCGTGGCCGTTGCGGTAAAACGCGTGCGGCCCGAGGTTGAAGCGGTAGCCGTGGCGGAGATGCGTGACGGCGCGTCCGCCGAGGTAACGGCGCCGCTCGAAGATCGTGACGGTGCGGCCGGCGCGCGCGAGAAAGACAGCCGCGGAGAGGCCGGCCAGACCTCCGCCGACAATGATGACGTTCTTTGACACGATTGACACGGATGCTATCGCGATTCGGGCGGCGGTTGAGACTGAAGTGTGGCACAATCGCCAGCCATCCCAGACAAAACGAAGACACGCGGCGCGATGTTTTCGCGCTTCGCCAAACGGGCGCCGTAACCCGCACCGGCTCAGAGGGGAACGTCCTGCGCAAACTGCTGCTGTGCTGCTGGTTATTAGTTCCCGCGGTGGGATCCGCGTCGGACGAAGATTTCTACCAGCGTCTCTACCAGCGCGGGATGACCCATTTCGCGGCCGCCGATTACGCGGCGGCGTTTACGGAGCTGCGCAGCGCGGCGTTCGGGTTCGTGGAGAAGGTCGAGCAATTCGAGACCGCCCAGAGCTACGCCTGCATCGCCGCGCACCGCCTCGGCCACGAAAGCGATGCGCGCGATTCGCTGATGCGGATCGTCAGTGCCGAGAAGTTGCAGCCGCGCTATCGCTCGATCCAACTGCCGGATGATGTTCGCGCCGAGGTCAATGCCGTCGCCGCGAATTTGCTGACGGAGCAGGAGGCCGTGCTCCTCGGCATCACCGCCGCGGCGAAGCCGGCGGTTGGTGTGCCGACGCCGACAAAGCAGCCGAATGTTGCCCTGACCGCGCCCCGCGATGGCGGACCGGATGCTGCTCCTCCGGCGACCGATCCGAAACCAGCACCAAAGCCGGTGACTCCGGCGCCGCAGCCGAAGAAGCCGGTTCCGCAACCGTCCGCGCCGCCGCAACCGAAGTCACCGGCGCCGGTTCCGCAGCCCGTCGTTCCCACGCCACAGCCTGTCGTTCCAACTCCGCAACCTCCTGCGCCAGCGCCGAAGCCGGATCCGGAGCCCAAGACGACACAGCCGGCGGTTCGCGACGTCGCGGCCAGCCTTGCCGAGGCGCAGCGCGCGATCGACAGCGGCGATCTCGATCGCGCTCGTTCGATCTACGACACGCTTTCGAGCACTCCGTCGCTTCCGCACGATGCCGCTCTGCGGGTGGCCGAGGGGCTGTATCGCGTGCGCGACTTCGCCGGGGCGGCGCGGGCGTTTGCGCGAGCGGGCGCGATCGGCCGCGGCGAAGAGGGGTATCACTACTATTACGCGGTCGCGCTGTACGAGACGGGCCGCTACGGCACGGCCAAGCGCGAGCTGGCGGCGGCGCTGCCGTCCATCACGATTACGCCCGATGTGACGCGGTATCGCGCGAAGATCGAAGGCGCGATCGAGTGAGGACGCAATCTCTTGGTGATCCGCGACTCCGCTTTGGTAGAATCGCCCGAACCCGAGTTCACGAGCTGTCCAAATCCGCGAGCGTCTTCGAAAGGCTGCCAATGAAAAAACTAGCCGTTGCTATTGCCCTGATGCTGTCCGCGATCGTCGCAAATGCCGCCGATCGAGCGACGACGCCCGAGATCACGCCGCCCGCGAACGGCGAAGAGTTCCTGCGTCTGAGCAGCACCGAGAAGCTGTTCTGGTCCATCGGCTACTCGCAGGGATACCTCGATGCGCTGAACAAGATCGACGTCGCCGCCGGCGCGAATTCGGCCTGCGCCAGCCTGGCCGCGCGCACCGAGCGCCAGAGCTCGACCGCCGGCAAGATGTCCGGCTTCGAGCTGGTCTCCGGTCTCGAGAAGTTCTACGCCGATCCGGCCAACACGCTCATCCCCGTCGGCAGCGCGATCCGCATCTACATGCTGCAGGCCGCCGGGAAGGACCAGACCACGATTCAGGAGCTGATCGAGACCGCGCGTGCCCTCGGCGCGGAAAGTTCGCACCGGCCCCTGGCGAGTAAGTAACGGCATCGGACCGCAGTGGATCTGACATCCGCCGCGTTCTGCATCATTTCACTACTGTTCGCCGTGCCCGCGCGCGTGGACAAACCGCTGCCGCGGCGCATCCCTGCGATCGTCCCGGGCATCGTGCTGACGGCGCTGCACGATGCCAACGCCGCGAGCGACTCGCGGCGTTTCGACGGTGCGCTGGCCGTCGCCAAGTTCGTGGTCGAGGTGATGCCGCTCGGTCCGCAGCGAAATGAGTTCCGGCGCTGCATCCTCATCTACCAGGACATCGGCGCGGTCCTCAGCTACGCGATGCGCGAGCGCTCCGGCGCGTACTTCAACGACGACTCGCTGCCCGGAATGCACGACCGCCTCAACGCCGACTATCCGGGCTACGACGACTACATCGCCGAATTTCGCGTGGCCGATGCGAAGGGAACCGTGCTCTATCCGACCGCGGAGACGCGAAAGTTTCTGGAAGACCTCATCCGCAGATGACGCAGATGTCCGCAGATGGACCGCTTTCATCTGCGGACATCTGCGTCAATCTGCGGATAAACGTCATCCTGCCGTGGGCGCGCGTCCAGCGCATGGATGGCGTGAATCAGACGCGTTCCGGCCGATGCGCCTTTTGCAACGACGGCGCTGAAGCCGCTGCGCAACTGCTCGCGGTCGGCCGCGGTCAGCTCCTTGGCGGTGAAGGCGAGGATGGGGATCCGCGAAGTCGCATCGTTTTGCTTCAGCAACGTTGCTACCTCGAAGCCGCTCATGCCGGGCATGGCCAGGTCGAGGATGATCACGTCCGGTGCGCTGGCCTCGGCGCGCTCCAGACCTTCCGCGCCGGAGAACGCCTTCTCGAGCTGATAGCCCTGCTTCGTCAGCTCCGCTTCGAGCATGTCGTGAATGCTGACGTCGTCGTCGATCAGAAGAAGGCGCGGGCGTTTCGGCGCCGCGGTGCGCACGGTGATCTCGCGCAGACGGCGCATCAGGCGCGTCCAGTCGACCGGTTTGACAAAGTAGTCGTCGGCGCCGAAGGCGAGGCCGAGCTCGCGGTTGTCGATCATCGACACGATGATCACCGGCAGGTTCGCCGTCACCGCATCGGCCTTCAGAGCGCGCAGCACGTCCCAGCCTTGCGCGCCGGGGAGTACGACGTCGAGCGTGATGGCCACCGGCTTGATCGCGCGCGCCAGCCGCAGCGCCTCATCCGCGTTGCGGGCTCGGATCGGAACGTACGCCGCAGCCTGGAGATACGTGGCGAGCGTCGAATAGGCCAAGTCTTCGTCCTCGACCACGAGCACGCGCTCGCCGGGCGGGATCACGGTGCCGTCGGCGTTGATGATGGGGCTGGGAATGGTCGTGCCGGCGAAGTGGATCGGCAGCGTGAAGGTGAACGTGCTCCCTTTCCCGACCTCGCTGGCCACGGTGAGCGTTCCGCCCTGCAGTTCGACGAACTTGCGGACCAGTGAGAGCCCGAGGCCAGTGCCGCCGTATTGGCGGTTCAGGGTGCCGTCGACCTGGCGGAACTCCTCGAAGATCACCGCCAGGTTCTCCGCCGCGATTCCGATGCCGCGATCGATGACGTCGACGCGGAGCGACTCCGGCCGCTCGTCGATCGAATGGATCCGCCGCGCGTGAATCGTGACCGTCGAATCAGCAGGCGAAAACTTCACCGCGTTCGACAGCAGGTTGTAGAGGATCTGCTTGAACTTGGCCTGATCGGTCTCGATGGCCGTCACGCCCGGCTCGATCTCGACCGCGAACGTGATCGTCTTCCGCGCCGACATCCCGCGCATCACCTGGCAGACGCTCTCGATTGCGCTGCGCACCGGGAACGTCTCGGGCAACAGCTCCATCTTGCCTGCTTCTACTTTCGACAAATCGAGGATGTCGTTGATGATCTCCAGCAGGTGCTTGCCGGAGCTGAGGATGGAGCGGATGAAGGTGACCGACTTCGCATCGATCTGCGCTTCCAGCCTTTCGATGAGGATTTCGGAGAAGCCGATAATGGCGTTCATCGGCGTCCGCAATTCGTGGCTCATGTTGGCCAGGAAGCGGCTCTTGGCCAGATTAGCCTCCTCAGCCTCCCGATTCTTGACCTGCAGCTCGCGCAGGATTCGCGCTTTTGAAATGGCGGAAATGGCGTGCTCGCGGACGCGCGAGAGCTTGCGCAGATCGTTACGGCCGAACGCGTCGGGATCGGTGAAGTTGTCGAAGATCAGGAACCCTTCGATACGGCCGCCGAGCGATACCTCCATGGCCAGCATCGCCTTCGGAACGCGAAAATGCTTCGTCTGCTCGTTGCCGGCGAGTTCGTGAAACACATCTCCCTTGATCAGGTACACACCCTCTTCGAGCAACTCCGCCCGCTCCGAATAGCGGCGCGTCGCTTCTTCCGGTGTGAGGCGCACGTCGACGAACGATTCCCAGTCGTAGCCGAGCTCCGCGACGACCGCGGTGCTATGCCGCTCGTGATCGAACTGCAGAAATGCCGCGGCGCCGGCTTGCGGGAAAAGCTTCATCCCCTGCTCGAGCAGGCTGCGGAACACGTTTTCGAGCACCAGCTCGCGGTTGATGATCTCGACCATCTTGTCGAGCGCTTCCAGCTCGTGCGTGCGCGCCGAGACGGTTTCTTCGAGCTCGCGATTGCGGCGGCGCAGGCGGCGCACGCGCAGGCGATTCGCCAAACTGGCGATCGCCACGATCAACGCCACGTACGCGATCAGCGCCCACCAGCGCAGCCACAACGCCGGCAGCACCGAGAATTCGTAGAGCTGCGGCAGCGACCAGACGCCATCGCTGTTGCGCGCCATCACGGCGAAGCGGTACGACTTCGGGAAGAGATACGCGGGCAGGTTCGTGTAGCGGATCTTCGCGTCGGGCTTCGCGGACGACCAGCCGCTGTCGTAGCCGAAGAGCTTCGTCCGATAGACGACGCGCGATTCGTCGCTGAACGTCAGCGCGGCGTAGGCGATCGAGATTTCGTTATTGCCGCGGCGGTCCTCGTGGAAGGCGACGTCGCGAAAGCGCACCACCGGCGGCTCCGCATTCGGCTCGCGCAGCGACGGATTGAAAATCGACAAGCCGCGCGGCGTAGCGAAGTAGACGCGCCCGTCGTCGCCGACTGCCAGCGGATCGTAGGCCCATGCTTCGTCGTCGATCAGCCCGTCCGCCTTCGAGACACGCGTGCGGACGTGGAAGTCGCGCAGATCGACTTCCGCCAGTCCGGAGTTCTGGCTCACCCATACCGACTGCCCACTCGGCGACGGCATCAGTCCCGCCACCATGCTGCCGCCCAGGGCTGCGTCGGGCAGCGTGGCGACGGTGTGGAGCGGCTGCGTATCGAGGATGGCCAGGCCGTCCGCCGTGCCGCTCCACAGTTTGCCGCCGGCCCAAAGCAGCGTGCGGACGGAATCGGTGCGCGCGCCGGTGGCGTGCGACCACGCGGGCGCGAAGAACTTGTCCGCCTCGCCCGGCTGCAACGCCGCCGGATCGAACGGAGCGATGCTGCGAAGCAAACCGCTGTCGGGCGTGCCGGCCCAGATGTAGCCGCGGTCATCGACCGCGACCGCGCTCGCGCCGGCGGGCGGAAGTCCCGCGCGCGTTCCGAACAGATACCACTGACCGCGCGCCAGACAGTTGATACCGTGAATGCCGGCCAGCCAGATCGTCTCCGCGCCGCCCATCGTGAACGGCTGCACGAGATAGGTCGTATCAACCGGGTACGAGGTGTTGATGCCGGTGACGCCGCCGAGCGTGATGCTCTTGCGCGTCGAGGCAGCCATCATCGGTGGAGCGTCCGTCGCCGTCGAAAGACAATTCACGCCGCCGACCGTTCCGATCCAGATTCTTCCCTCGGCATCGCGCGCCAGCGAGTACACCGAGTTGCTCATTAGCCCGTCGCTGACGCGAAGCACCGTCCGCGTTCGATCGGGCGCGAAGGCCGCGATGCCGCCGCCGGTGCCGACGAACATCAGATTCGCCCACGCGCCGTGCCCGTTCGTTTCGCGCGGCAGCACCGAAAACGCGCTCGGGTCGGGCAGCGCCGGCTGCTCGCCGGCATGCGAACGTCCGGTCAGCGCCTCGAAGGCGCGATAGTCCTTGCGCAGCCGCGACACGCCGCCGTTCTGCGCGAACCAGAGATTGCCTTCGCGATCCTCGAACAGCGCCCAGAGCGTGTCGCCGAGGAGATCGCTCGATCGATTGACGACGAGGCGGTTCGAGAAATTGTTTTCGTCGAGACGCACCGCGCCCGAGCCGAGGCTGGCCACCCACAGCTCATCGCGCGACGTCTCAATGATCGACACGATCCGCTCGCTGAGATCGTGATTGATGATCTCGTAGCGATCGCCCTGTCCGCGCCAGACCATGCCGTTCGTGCATCCGCCCCACAGCGCGCCGTTGCGCTCCTCCATCAGCGCGCTGTCGATGCATGCGGGCGGTCCGAGGAGCGGCCCGCGAAACTTCCCGTCGCGATCGAATTGCAGAATCGATCCGGAGTTCAGCGCCACGAGCACGGAGCCGTCGCGCCGCATCAGCATGCTGGAGATGCCAGCGGTCATCGGCATCGTGTCGATCGTGCCGCGTTCGAGCGTGTCGCCATGAAAGCGGAAGCGGACGAGCACGTCCTGCACGCCCGCCCAGACCCAGCCGTCAATGCCGGTGACGAGGCAGTTTCGGCGGACACGCATCTGCGGCAGACGCTCGCTCCCGACCGCATTGACGAACTTCACGCGCTTGCCTGGCTCGTACGCGTCGAGCGCTTTTTCGGAGACCACCAGTCCCGATTCGGAGCCGGCCCACAGGTGATGCGTCCCATCCTCGGCGACCTCGCGCAGGGTCAGATCGCGCAAGCCGTCCTCGATGCCGTACTCCTCCATCGAATGGCCGTCGTAGCGCGTCAGGCCCGACGAATAGAAGGCGAACCAGATGTAGCCGAGGTGGTCCTGCGTCACCTTCTGGACGCTGGCCGAGGAGAGCGGATTGACCTGATCGTTCGGCGTGAAATGACGGAATGGAAGTTCCTGCGCGCCGAGTGGAAGCGAGACGAGCAGCGCTGGAACGAGGCACCGCACCCATCGACGCATCGGCGCAGTTTACAGCGCCGGAACCCCGCCGCTGCTTCTGCGTACAATCGACCTGTGGCCGCGTTCAATGACTGGATAAAGCTGGCGAAAGACACGTTCTCGTCGCTGAAGACGAAGGACATGACGAACCTCTACGCGCTCGAATGGCCCGAAACGCGGAAGATGCTGATCGCCGACTACCAGGAGAAAATCGACAACGATCCGCGGCGTCTGCGGCGATTCGTCCGGACGCGCAGCGCGATGCTCCTCGGCCTGGCCAAACGCCTCGCGCCGCATCGCCGCATCGCCTTCATCTTCGGATTTCTCTGGTTTTTCTTTTCCCTGTTCGACGCGATCAGCGATCACAGCACCTTCCACGCCTGGCCGTTCATTGAAATGACGGCGACGTTCATGATCATGGTCGTGCTCCTGGCGATGGAGCTGATCGACAAGATCAAGTTCCGCGATGAGCTCGAGCTCGCGCGCGACCTGCAGGCGGATCTGATTCCGAAGTCGCCGCCGCAGACGAACGAATACGAGATCGCGTCGTACAACCGCATCGCGAACACCGTCGGCGGCGATATCTATGACTTCGTTCCGCTTCCCGATGGCCGCCTCGCGGTTCTCTTCGGCGATGCCTCGGGTCACGGCATGGCGGCCGGACTGGTGATGGCGGTCGCGCACGCGGCGTGGCGGACGCAGCTCGACGTCGATCCGTCGCCGGGAGCGATCATCAGCTCGCTGAATCGCATCCTCTGCCGCACCGGCGGTCCGCGCTCGTTTTTCTCCTGCTGCTACTTCCTCCTCGAGCGCGACGGCACCTTCATCGCCACGGTGGCCGGTCATCCGCAGATCGTGAAGATCGCCGGCGGCAAGGTCATCGACCGCATCGGCGCCGGCTCGTATCCCCTTGGCGTGAAGCCGGGGATGAAGTGGGAGGAGTTACGCGGTTCGCTCGAACGCGGCGAGCGGCTGTTGTTCCATTCGGATGGACTGACCGAGGCCCGCAACGCGAATGAGAACGAGTTCGGCGACGCATACGTCGACGCCATCGCCGGCTGGCACCCTTCCACCTCGGCATCGGCACTCGTCGAGACGTTGATCGGTGAATGGAACCTCTTCACAGGCGGCCGCCCGCCCGAGGATGACGTTTCGATTGCGGTGATCGCGCGGCGGTAGTAACCTTTTCGGCACACTTCAGCCAAAAAAGGGGTCTCCATGAAATCGTCATCTGCTCTGTCGATTCTCGTCTGCGTCGCCATCGTTGCGATCGCGCCACGCTTCGCTGCGCACAACGCACTCGCCGTTCTGTGGATCGAATTGGCCGCGCTCACTGCGCTCATGATCGCGGTCGGCGTCAGCGTCACGCAACGCTTCTGGGGCATCCTCATCAACGAGCGCAACGTGATGAGCCTCTCGCGATTTCAGGCGGTGCTCTGGACGGTGCTCATACTCGCCGACTACGCCACGATCCTTCTCGGCCGCGCGTGGCAGGGGATGTCGCTGGTCGACGCGAAGGACCTGCTCCGTCCCGATCTGCTGATGCTGATGGGCATCAGCTACGCATCCGCGGTCGGCACGTCGATCGTGCACGCGAACAAAGCCGGCAAGCCGACGCCGGCCAGTGCCGTAGCCGAGGCGCAGACGAACCTGAACGACGAAGCGGGCAACTTCACCGCCGCGCAGGGCGTGATGTACAAGAACAAGGACCTCAGCGATGCCAATGTCGGCGACATGTTCCAGGGCGATGAGCTGGCCGACGCGCACGCGACCGATCTCTCGAAAGTGCAGATGTTCTTCTTCACGATCGTCTCCGCGGTCGTTTTCCTCGGCACGGCCGATGCGATGTTCACGAACATGAAGTCGATCGGCGACGTGCTGATCCCGCAACTGCCCGAGAACCTGATCGCCCTGATGGGCATCAGCCACGCCGCCTACCTCGGCAACAAAGCCGTGACGCGAACGCAGCCACAGCCGTCGGTCCAGTCGCAGCCGCAGGTGGCGCCAACGGCGCAACCGAGCGTGGTTACGTCGACCGCGCCAGCGGTGGCGCCGACGATCCAGCAATAGGAGCCTCGCGGCGCATAAAATCCCGGCAATGCGTCCTGTCTCCTCGCCATCTGACAGCAACATTTCGCGCCGCTTCGTGCATCTGCGCGAGGGCATCGAAGCGTTTCTTCGTTTCGCGCGCGGCCGCTTGTGGGAAGAGGCGTCGATGCGCGAGCGGCTGCACGCATTCTCGATCGCCGTGCGCCGTCCGATGCTCGACGCCATGCGCGAGACGGAGCGGCGCTATCGCGATCAGGATTCCAAGCGGCTTTACTACCTGTCCATGGAGTTCCTCATGGGCCGCGCCCTCGGCAACAACCTGGCGAACCTCGAGTTGTACGACGAGGCGAAGGCGATCATCGCGGAGCTGGGCGTCGATCTCGAAGAGCTCGAAGCACTCGAACACGACGCCGCCCTCGGCAACGGCGGTCTCGGACGTCTCGCGGCCTGCTTCCTCGACTCGCTCGCGTCCCAGAACATGCCCGGCTTCGGCTACGGCATCAACTACGAGTTTGGACTTTTCCGGCAGACCTTCGTCAACGGCTATCAGCACGAGAAGCCCGATCACTGGCTCGATGAAGGCGGTTCGCCGTGGATGATCGAGCGGCCGGATGAAGCGATCGTCGTTCCGGTTTACGGCGCCATCGCTCACACCAACGTCGGCGGCGTTTACCAGCCGTCGTGGGTCGATTTCAAACTCATCGTCGGCGTGCCGTACGACATGCCCATCGCCGGTTACGGCGGCGAGACCGTGAACGTGCTGCGGCTCTTCACGGCGCGCTCGTCGGACGAATTCGACATCGGCATCTTCAACTCCGGCGACTACATCGCCGCGGTGCAGCACAAGATCAACACCGAGGCCATTTCGAAGATCCTCTATCCGTCGGATTCGGTCGATCGAGGGCGCGAGCTGCGGCTGCTGCAGGAGTACTTCCTCGTGGCCTGTTCAGTGCGCGACATCGTCAAGCGCTACCTCGAAACGCACGATTCGTTCGATGAGTTTGCGGAAAAGGTCGCCATCCAGATGAACGACACGCATCCCGCGCTGACCGTCGCGGAGCTGATGCGGATGTTCATCGACGACTACGGCCAACCGTGGGAGCAGGCGTGGGCGACGACGGTGGCGACGTGCGGTTATACGAATCACACGCTGCTGCCGGAGGCGCTGGAGAAGTGGCCGTTCGATCTGCTGGAACGGCTGCTGCCGCGCCACCTGCAGATCATGCAGGAGATCAATCGGAGACTATTGGCCGAGGTCGAGAGAAGGTTTCCGGGCGACCTGGTCATGCAGCAGCGCGTGTCATTGTTCGACGATGGCGACCGGCGCAACGTGCGGATGGGCAACCTGGCGATGGCCGGCAGCCATTCGATCAACGGAGTCGCGGCGTTGCATTCGGAGCTGGTGAAGACGACGCTCGCGCCGGAGTTTCACAAGCTCTATCCGGAGCGCTTCAACAACAAGACGAACGGCGTGACGCCGCGGCGCTGGCTGCTGCACGCGAATCGGCCGCTGGCATCGCTGATCACGCGCGCCATCGGCAACGGCTGGATCCGCGATCTCGATGAGCTGCGCCGGCTGGAGCTGTTCGTCGACGATGCCGGCCTGCTCGAGCGCCTGGAGATGGTCAAGAGCCGCAACAAACTCGCGCTCGCGCAACTGACGAAAGAAATGACCGGCATCATCGTCGATCCTGCGTCGATGTTCGACGTGCAGGTCAAGCGGATGCACGAGTACAAGCGGCAACTGCTCAACATCCTGCACGTCATCGACCGCTACTGGCAGATCGTCGAAGACCAGCAGCAGCCGCTCGCGCCGCGCACGTTCTACTTCGCGGGCAAGGCGGCGCCCGGCTACTTCATGGCCAAGCTGATCATCAAATTGATCCACGCGGTCGGCGAGGTGGTGAACGCCGATCCGCGCACGCGCGACTGGCTTCGCGTCGTTTTCCTGCCGGACTACCGCGTCACGCTGGCCGAGGCGATCATTCCGGCGGCGGAGTTGAGCGAGCAGATTTCGACGGCGGGGAAGGAAGCCTCGGGCACCGGCAACATGAAGCTGGCCCTCAACGGTGCGCTGACGATCGGCACGCTCGACGGTGCGAACATCGAGATCCGCGACGAAGTCGGCGAGGAGAACATCTTTATCTTCGGTCTGCGCGCCGAGGAGGTTACATCGCTCCTCAAGACCGGCTACAGCCCCGAACACTACCTCGGCGCGAACCGCGGCATCCGGCGCGTGGTCGATACGATCGCCGCAGGCCACTTCTCGCGAGGCGACAAGGACCTCTTCCGTCCGATCGTGGCCAAGCTCCTCAGCGCGCGCGACGAGTATGTACACCTCGCCGATCTGGAGCCGTACATCGAAACGCAGCAGCGCGTCGACGAGGCGTGGCTCGACCGCGGCCAGTGGAATCGCAAGTCGCTGCTGAACATCGCGCGGATGGGGAAGTTCTCCTCCGACCGAACCATCGCGGAGTACGCCCGCGACATCTGGCACATCAAGCCGGCGGTGATCGGCAGCTTCGCGCACGCAGCGCTGGAGTAGGGGTTGGTCCGCGCGCGGAGGCGCGATGAACAATCCAGCCCCGCGCTCGGCGCGGGGTTTCGGATGCGACGAACAATTTGCCGCGAATTTCCTTCACGCTCGTTTTCCCCGCGCCGAGCACGGGGCTGGATTGTCGCGCGCGCCTTCGCGCGCGACCGAGGCCGGGGCCGACCTCGCATAAACTAACCCGCACACATCCAACATGGCGTGTTTCCGCGATCTCTCGATCCGCAGCAAGTTGATGACCGGGTTCATGCTGACGAGTCTGGCAGCGCTGCTACTGACGGTCGGCGCGCTGACTTGGTACGACCGCGCTATGTTCCGCGACGAGGTACTGCGCGACGTCGAGACCCTGGCCGGCATCCTCGGCGAGAATGCGTCGTCGTCGGTAGCGTTCAATGATCACCAGCAGGCCGAGGCAACGCTGGCCGCGCTGCGCGCGCAGCCGCAGATCACCGGCGCGGCGATTTACGACAGCAAGGGCGCGCTCTTCGCGACGTATGTGCGCGCGAAGAATGGCGACAAGCCGGGTTCGCAGCCGAACGACGGAACGTGGATCGACGCGCAGCACATCGGCGTCGCGCGGCCGATTCTCTTCAGTGGCGCGCGCGTCGGCACGCTCACGGTCCGCTCCGATTTGAGCGAGATGGCCGTCCGCCGCGCGCGCACGCTGCAGATCGCCGGCGGCATCTATGTCGCTGCTGCCTTCGTCGCGCTGCTGCTCGCGTCGGTCTTTCAGCGCGCCATCTCCCGGCCGATTCATCGCCTGTTGCGTGCGGAGAAACGCGTCTCTCGCGAGAAGGACTACACGCTGCGCGTCGAGAAGGAAGCGAACGACGAAATCGGTCTGCTCATCGACGGCTTCAACGAAATGCTCGGCGAAATCCGCGCGCGCGATGCCGAGATCCTGGCCAGGCACGATCAGGAGATGGCGCTGGCGCGCTCGATCCAGACCTCGGTGCTGCCGCGCACGTTCGAACTGCCGGGATACGACATCTCCGCGGTGATGCTGCCGGCCGAGGAGGTCGGCGGCGATTTCTACGAATTCCGCCGGACGAATGGCGGCGCGTGGATCGGCGTCGGCGACGTCACCGGCCACGGCGTCACCTCAGGCCTCATCATGATGATGGCCCAATCGATGTTCACGATGCTGTGCGAGCAGAACGGTCACTACCAGTCGCCGGCGAAATTCGTCTCGCTGCTCAACCGGGCCATGTTCTACAACCTCAAGCGCCTCGGCCAGGAGAAGTTCATGACCATGGTCGTGGCGCGCATCGAAGAAAACGGCCGCCTCGTCTACGCCGGCGCGCACACCGACCTCCTGATCTATCGCGCCGCGAGTGGAACGATCGATCGTCTGCCGACCGACGGTGTCTGGCTCGGTATCAGCGACGACGTCGAGCACCTCACGACCGATCGCAGCATCACGCTGCATCGCGGCGACGTCGCGCTGCTGCACACCGACGGCGTCACCGAGTCGCGCAACGCCGCGGGCGAGTGCTACGACATGCATCGGCTTACGGAAGACCTCAAGAAACATCACGACAAACCGGCCGCGGCGATCGTCACGACGATTGCGGCGTCCGCGTGGCAGTGGGCTGGGACGCCGAAAGATGACGTCAGCCTGATGGCGGTCAAAAGGAGCTGAGATGATCACGGAACGGCTTTCCTCCGACTATGTGGAGATGCGCTTCGGACCTCGCTGGACGTACATCAGTTGCGTGCGACGGTTCGTGGCCAGCTTCTTCATGATCGGCCTGTCCGACAAAGAGCGCGCCGAGCAGATTTCGATGGCCGCCTCCGAGCTGCTCGAAAACGCGGTGAAGTACGCGTCGGAGGAAGAGGGCTACCTCAAAATCTCCATCGCCAAGGCCGACAACGAAGTCGACGTCTGCGTGAAAAACAAAGCGGAGCCGCATCACATCAACACGCTCCGCCGCGAGCTCGCGCTCATCCAGTCGGGCCAACCCGAGGCGGTGTATCTGAAAAAGATGGAAGAGGCGGCCATGACGGAGGGGCAGAGCAGGCTGGGGCTGATCCGGATTCTGTTCGAAGCCGGCGCGCGGCTGCGGCTAGAAGTCAATGACGGCGAAGTCTCCATCCACGCCATCTTCAAACTGGAGGCGGCATGAGCAGCGAACGCGGTTTCATCCCGCCGCTCAAGGTGGACACACTGACCATCCTGCCGCTACTCGATGGCGACACGCTGCGGGTGGCCATGTCCGGCGCGGTGGAGATGCGCGATCCGGGCGACGTGCTCAATCCGTACTGGACGCTCATCGATGAAGAGGCGCTGCGCCAGAATCTGAAAATCGTCGAGCTCGACGTCCGCGATCTCAACTTCATGAACAGCTCCGGAATCCTGACACTCGTTCGCTGGATCACGCGCTGCAAGTCGCACGCGAGTGGGTACGGTCTCGTGCTGCAGTACGACCGCAATGTCACCTGGCAACGCTCGTCGATTCCGACGCTGGCCAAGCTCGCTCCGAACGTCGTCGTTTCGGCGGAGATCGATGGCTGACCTGGTTTCGGAGCCGGGCTACGACCTGGCCTGCCTCGGCTGCGGCGCAGGAGTGCGTCCGATCGACCGCTTCTGCAGCCAATGCGGACGGCGCGATCCCGCCGACCGCGCGCTGCACGGCGACGATCCCGAGCTGACGGCGGCGACGCTCGTCAGCGGCGACACCGGCAACCGCGAGAAAACGTATCCGACGTTTGTCGCCGCCGCGGCGCAGAGCGAGGCCACGCTGATCAAGTCAGTGAGGAAGAAGACGCGTCCCGGCACGTTGGCAGTGGAGGCGATGCTCGCGCCCGGCTCCGTTTTCGCGCGCCGCTATCGCATCCAGCGCTTCCTCGGCTCCGGAGCGATGGGTTACGTCTGTTCTGCAATTGACGAATCGATTGACGAAGTGGTCGCGCTCAAGGTGCTGTCGCTGCCGATCCACGACGATCCCGATTCCTTCGAGCGCTTCAAGAACGAATTGAAACTGGCCCGGCGCATCCGCCATCGCAATGTCGTGCAGAGTTTCGACCTCGGCTTCGCGGAGGGCTATCCGTTCATTTCGATGGAGTACATCGACGCGGACAATCTCCTCAAGCACCTCACGCGCCGTCCGAACTTCGACGAGCACACTGCGCTCTCGATCATGCGCCAGGTGCTGCGCGGCTTGCGCGCCGCCCACGACCTCGGCATCGTGCACCGCGACATCAAGCCGGAGAACATCCTGCTCAACAAAGACCGCATGGCCTTCATCACCGACTTCGGCATCGCCACGTCGCAGGACCTCGTGCGCAAGGAGCTGGCCGGCACGCCCGACTACATGGCGCCCGAGCAACTCCGCTGCGAGCCGGTGGTGGCGGCGTCCGACCTCTATTCGTGCGGCGTCGTGCTCTATCGCATGCTGACCGGCGTCCTACCGTACCGCGCGCTGTCGATCAACGAAGTGCTGAAAGCGCACCTCACCGCGGCGCCGGAACCGATCGACGAGTCGCTCGACATTTCTCCGGCCACGCGCGAGCTGGTGGCGTCGATGCTGGCAAAGAACGTGTCCGACCGTCCGCGCAGCGCGCGCGACCTGCTCGACCGAATCGACGGGATGTTGAAAGCCGCGAGCATGACCCGCAGCGCGTCGCAGCGGATCACGGTACTGGTCATCGAGCACGACCTCGAGGCGCTGTCGTTCCTCACCGGCGTGCTGCAGGCCGACGGCTACCGCGTGCTGGCCACGAGCAACGCCCGCGACGCCGTGAACCTCGCCTTTGAGCAGACGCCGGCGATGATTTTTCTCGACGCAAAAATCCGCGGCGGCTTCGATCTCCCGCCTGAAGCCGGCGAAGAGCTGGCCGCCGACGGCCTCGGCTTCGTTCGCATCGTGCAGCGCGACGAACGCCTCCGCCCCGTTCCGATCGTCCTCATGACCGAGGACACGTTGATCCAGCTCGACACCGCGTTCCAAAAAGCAGGCGTGGCCGACGTCATGCTCAAACCGCTGTCGAAGAGCGACATCATCGACGCGGTGCGGATGATCACGGTGCGCGAGGTTTGAGCGCACATCTGACGTAAGGATTCTGCGGCCGACACCCAACCGTCGGCGTAGCCGGCGTAAGAACCGTAGCCCCCACGTTCACGTGGGGGCAAGAGCGTCGTTACGTTGTGTGAGCCCGTCTTGACGGGCGAAAGAAAGCTTTCTTTCGCCCGCTCAAGCGGGCTCACACATCAACGCCTCCTCGTTGACCCGCGGTTAAAAACCGTGGGCTACGGTTCTCACGCCGGCTTCGCCGACGCGGAAGCGCGGCTGTCTCGCCGCTGGGCTAGCGTTCCAATCGCTACGCCAGCGTGGTTGACACGAAATATCCCCGCCAGTAGACTGTTACCGCCGCTGAGACTGAGTCTCAGCATCAACTCGACTATGCCTTCCACCGAACGAGAGATCACACGCTTCCAGGATTTCCTGTCCCGCCAGGGCCAGAAGCTGACGCAGGAGCGCACCTCCCTCGTGCGCGAGATCTTTTCGACGCACTACCACTTCGAGGCCGACGAGCTGCTCTTCAAGATGAAGCAGAAGAGCGTGAAGATCTCGCGGGCCACGGTTTATCGGACGCTGGAGTTGCTCGTGAAGTCAGGCCTGGTCCGCCGCGTTCACCTCGGCGAGGAGCACTACCACTACGAACACGTCCGCGGCGACTCGCATCACGATCATCTCGTCTGCACCGCCTGCGGATCGGTCATCGAGTTCAACGATCCCGAGCTCGAACAGCGCCAGCTCGAAATCTGCGCGCGCAAGAAATTCACGCCCACGTTTCACAACCTGCAGATCCTCGGCGTCTGCGATTCCTGCCACCGGAAAGGGGAGCATCCCGCCTCACCCGATCGCGTCATGACGATCGGCGAAGGGGCGATGAAGCTCCGGAAATGAACCAATGATCCCAGCCCTCATCATCGTTTTTCGCGAAGGTTTCGAAGCCTTCCTCAGCGTCGCCATCATCTTTGCCTTCCTCCGCAAGACCGGCCGCGACTGGCTCCGTCCCGCCGTCTACGCAGGCATCGTCGCCTCGGTCATCGCCAGCTTCGCGCTCGGCTGGTGGCTGATGCGCGTCAATCAGTCGTTCTGGGAAGGCGTCCTCGGACTTGTGGCCGCGGTGCTCGTAGCGTCATTCGTCGTCCACGTCTGGCGCACCGCACCGAAGATGAAGGGCGACATGGAACGCCGGCTGAACGTCTACGCCTCGCCGGCGTCTCGTTTGATGGCCGTGGCCGGCGTCTTTTTCTTTACGACACTCATGGTGACGCGCGAGGGGATGGAGACGGCGCTGATGTTGATCCAGGTCCGCAACAGCCGCTTCATTCTCGGCTCGCTCCTCGGCATCGCCGCCGCGGCCGCGATGTCATGGGCGTGGGCGCACTACGGCCACCGTATCGACGTCAAACGCTTCTTCCAGGTGACGGGACTCTTCCTGCTGCTCTTCACGATCCAGATCCTCTTCTACTCGATCCACGAGTTCTCCGAGGCCGAAGTGCTCGGCAGGTGGAGCGAGGCAATTCACAACGCGACCGAGCCGTATTCGCCGGTCGGCGTCTACGGAAAATGGATCTCGGTGCTGATGGTCGGCCTTTGCGCGGCGTGGCTCGTCGGAGCGTCGATGAAAGACCGCTTCGCGCGGTCGCGTGCGGCCTAAGGCGGCGGAGAAACCTCGGTCTCTTCACGCTTGTCTTTCCAGCGGTGATACGCCCAGATGCCGATTCCGACGACGAGCAGCACGATCAGGCCGTACTTCTCGATGTGCGCGGCCCGTCCGAGGACGCGTTCGACGGCGCGTCCGAAATAGAAACCGGCCGTGCCGATGATGATCGCCCAGACGATGCACGTCAGCGCCTCGTAGACCAGGAACTTGATCGTCGACACTTTCGAGATGCCGATGATCACGGCGCAGGTGATGCGCAGCCCGTACAGCCACTGCGTGATGAAGATGGCTGGTGCGCCGTAGCGCTCGAAGAGCCGGATGCCTTTGCCGAAGTGCCGCTTCATGCGCGGAAACTTGTCCAGCAGCTTGACGCCCTGCGTCCGGCCGAGCCAGAACCAGAAGACGTGGCCGACATAGGCGCCGGAGCAGGCCGTGGCGATCACGAACGGGAGCTTCAGATAGCCGCGCTCGGCAAAGAAGCCGGCCATCACCAGGATCGTCTCCCCTTCGAGGAAGGTTCCGACGAAGACGGCCAGGTATCCGAACTTCTGGAGCAGTAGCTCGGGTGTCATTCAGACCCGCAAAGTGCAAGATTCGGGGCGATCATGAAATTTGGCCGCCGAAGCGTAACATTGAACTCTAAACACGGAGGCCCTGAATGAAACCGATTGCCATCAGCAGTTGTCTTGCGCTCGCCGCCCTTTCGCTGTACGCGGGCGATCCACAGACCACGACTACCGCTCCGACGGCGCACGCCGAGACTCTCCTGTCGGCGCCGCGTACGACCGGCATCGCCGACTCGCCGCTCGTCCACGCCGCGAAGGCGACGAATCGCCTGAACAAGAAGCCGGGGCAGGTGATCACGAACGAGACGCTGGTGCGTTCCGGCGGGCACTTCACGACCACGACCGCCGAGGCACAGGGCCAGCTTCCGTCGACCCCCCGGTCCGCGGTGACGACCATGGATCAGTTGGCAATCGAGCAGCGCCGCGTGCGCGCCGAAACCACCGCCGCCGCCGACCAGGCCAGGAACTACGCGGCCCAGAAAAAGGTCATGGACGGCTACAACGCCGCGCGCGCCGAAGGCATCTACACGGAACCTCACGCGCTTGAAACCGGGACGACGATGGAGGCCGCGAAGCCGTTGTCTCCCGAGGCGATGAGCCAGCAGCAGAAGCCGCCGCTGTAATCGAGTGCGGCGGCGATTACCCGCCGCACTCAAACATTCAGGCGTGCTTGCGCATGTATTTGTAGCCGCCGATCAGACCGGCGATCGTGGCGATTTTGCCGAATCCGATCGAACGGGCCACCCCGCGCGTCGTCTTCTGGCCCACGCGGAACATCAGAAGCTTCTTCAGAAAGTGCAGCATATCGGCCTCCTGCAGCTGAAGAAGTGCAAGGCGAAAGCCACTTGCGCTGCGAGGTAACTTGCTGATTCGCTACAACTTAGCGCGTCACTTCGGACTTCAACGATCGCGTCATCAGCCTCTGCAGTGCCGCTCGCGGCGACTCGCCTTCGTGCAGCACGCGATACATCTCGGCCGTGATCGGCATATCGATTCCGTGGCGCTCGGCCAGCTCCTTGGCCGCCTTCGATGTCCGCACCCCTTCGGCCACCGTCCTCGCCTCGGCCAGAATTTCCGCGAGCGGCTTTCCGCGCCCGAGGGCCACGCCGACGCTGCGGTTGCGCGATAAGGAACCGGTGCAGGTCAGGACCAGATCGCCCATCCCCGCCAGGCCGGCCAGCGTTTCGATGCGTCCGCCGAATACGACCGCCAGCTTCGTCATCTCGTGCAGACCGCGCGTGATCAGCGCCGCGGTCGTATTCGAACCGAGGCCGAGACCTTCGATGACGCCGGCAGCGATGGCGATGACGTTCTTCAGCGCGCCCGCCAGTTCCACGCCGGCGACGTCGTGCGAGTTGTAGACGCGAAACGTGGGCGATGACATCGCGCGCTGAACCTGCTCCGCAAGCGCCGGATCGAGTGACGCGACGACGGCTGCCGTCGGATCGCCGCGGGCGGCTTCGAGCGCGAATGTCGGTCCGGAGAGGACTGCGAATGCGCGCAAGGCGCCGCCCAACTCTTGTGCCGTGACCTCGGACATCCGTTGCAAAGTATCGTTCTCGATTCCCTTGGTGCCGCTGACGATGGCCACATCGCCGCGAAGATGGGGACGGATGTCGGCGAGCACGCCGCGGTAGTGGTGGCTCGGCACGATCATGAACAGCACGTCGCTGAACGCGGCGGCCTCGGCCAGTGAGCTCGTCGCGCGCACGCGTCCGTCCAGCGCCACGCTCTGCAGATAGATCGGATTGCGCCGCGTCGCCTCGATCCCGGCGGCGACATTCGGATCGTGCGCCCAGAGCACGATGTCGTTGCCGCAGCTCGACGCCACAGCGGCCATGGCCGTGCCGAACGAACCGGCGCCGATGATCGAAATCTTCATCGCTCTTTGCGCCCGCCGATCCGCCGCTCCGACCCCTGCGCCAGCCGCGCGATGTTGGAGTGGTGCTTGAGGATGATGGCCACCGCGATGACGGTGCTGATGATGATGGTCCAGAACGGCGCGTGTACGAGGAAACGAAGAAAAATCGGAATCGATGCCGCGCTGAGAATCGAGGCGAGCGAAACGAAACGCGTCGCCAGGATGACGATCAAAAATACGATCATGCCCGCGGCGATCGCGATCGGATCGAGCGCCAGAAACGCACCGGCGGCGGTCGCAACGCCTTTGCCGCCATGGAAGCGCAGCCATACGGGATACATGTGCGCGAGCACGGCGATGAGCGCCGCCAGCGCGATCCACAGCGACATCGAATACAGCGGAGTAGCATGGGTGGTATCGGTGACATACGGCCAGTCCGGCCGCTCCACGATCCATCGCGCCAGTGCCACGGCCGCATAACCCTTGGCGATATCGAGCAGCAGCGCGACGATGCCCGGCACTTTCCCGAAGTTGCGCGCCACATTCGTCGCCCCGACGTTCCGGCTCCCGTGGGCGCGAATGTCCGCCCCCGCCACAAACTTCACGACGAGAAAACTGAACGGAATCGATCCGATCAAATACGCCGCAACGATGAGGATGAATGGAAGGGCTTGCGCCATGCGGCGGCTATTGTAGAGCGGCCGATGCGAACCGCTCGACCACCGCGCGCAAAGACGGCGGATGGACGTCCGGGTATCGGTATAGCTGGTCCTCGACCTCTTCGAACAGTGTGAGTAAGCGGCTCGGCACGACGAGACCATCGCGGACCATCGAAGAGACGTCTATCAGATCTTTGTGATGCCCGCGTTCGAGCTTCGACAGCGCCTGCGTGTAGAAATCGAAGTTGTGGAACGAAATGACACCTTCGCGCGTGATGAACGGGCTGCGGTCTACCCAGCCGCGCAACGGCGGTACGAAATGCGCGGGTGACGCCAGCTCAACGTTGACGTGAAGCCGTTCCTTCAGGTCGCGGATCGCGCGAAGGATTCGATCTCTCTCCGGGATGATGGTGATGTGGATGTCGAACGTGCTGCTGCGCCAATGCTGCAGAACGGCGCTCGCGCCTTCGGCCAGGTAGATGCGGCCCGCCTCGCGCGCTTCGGCGGCGATGGATCGCATGAACTCGCGCAGGCGTGGTTCGGTTACGGGCTCACGCATTCAGCCGCCCGCTCGAAGCTGACTAATCTTCGGATCAGCGCGTTGTAGCGCGAGTGCGCCGTGTCCGAGTTTTCATCCGCAAGTTTTGCCCAAAGCCGATCCTCGGGATGTAAGGCGGATCGTCCGGAACGTCGAAGCCGAGGCGGCGCAGGCGCGGCGCACCGACCAGAACGAGCAGCGACTCGATCGACTCCGTGCCGGAGGCGAGATCGCGCAGGCCTTGGCTGATCAAATCGGAGCCGGGGAGTGCGTCGGAGACTTCCATGATTTCAGCGGACTGGGAGTTCCAATGATATGCGGAAGCCGGGATTCAGATTCTCGGCGTGCACCGAGCCGCCGTGCTCCTCGACAGCTTTGCGCGTGATGGCTAGTCCGAGGCCGGTGCCGGAGGATTTGGTGGAAAAGTAGGGGTCGAAGATTTTCGGCAGCACTTCGGGCGCGACGCCGGGGCCGTTGTCGTCGACGGAGACGACGACTTTCGAATCGACGCCGTAGCTGGCCAGCCGAACCTCTCCGCCGGGCGCGGCTTGGAACGCGTTCTCGATCAGGTTCGCGATCGCGCCGCGGAGGAGGCGAGCATCGCCGGAGAACGTTTCGGGCGTGGACGCCGCGATGTCGGCGCGGAAGTGGATGCCGCGTTCGCCGCTTTCGGCGTAGCTCGAAGCGATCTCCTCCAGCAGATGTCGCAGCTTGACCGGCTTCCGCTGCACCGTGCGCAGCGAGGCGTAATCGCTGAACTCCTTCGATGTCTCGCGCAACGTGACCACCTGGCGAAGGATGTTGTCGACCGCGGCCATCACGACCTTCGAAAGATTCGGATCATTGTTCGAGGCCACGGCACGCAGATGCTCGGCCGTCAGCTGGATCGGCGTCAGCGGATTCTTGATCTCGTGCGCGACCTGTCGGGCCATCTCGCCCCACGCTTCCAGCCGGTTCGAGCGCAGGATCTCGGTCACGTCCTCGGCGATCAGCATCTCTTCATCACTGCCTGGTAGAGGTACGGCCGAGACCCTGAACGTGCGGGCGTTGCCGTCCACATTCAGCTCGATCTCCTTCGCTTCGGCGCGTCCGCGGCGATGGGTGGCCAGGAAGTCGCGAACCTCTTCGTGGAACTCGATCGACTCGCCGAACAGCCTGCGCGCGCCGGCGTTCGTTCCCGACACCTGCATCGTGCCGTCGAGCACGACCACGGCCGCGTTGATGTTTTCGAGTAGCGTCTGCAGCCGGTCGCGCTCGTGGCGAAGATCGTTCTGCTGTCGGCGGATCGAGCGCGCCATGTCGCGGAATGTCGTCACGAGCAGGCCGAGGTCGGGATCGGAGGGGACGGGGAGATCCATGTCGAAATCGCCGCGGGCGACGGCGCGCGAGCCTGCCACGAGCGCCTGCACCGGCTGCGTCACGCTGCGCGCGGCCACGTATGCGACGAAAATCGCCGCGAGGATGATGAAGATCAGCAGCATGTAAATGGTCGTGGCGAGATCGTTCACCTGCGCCTCGATCTGGCGCCCCTGCACGATCAGCGGCAGCGCCATCGTGTAGTTCTGGCCGCGAACGAGATTGATCGGCGAATAGATTTCGATGAACTGCGCCGCGCCCGAGTTGCGGATAGCGAGCTGCCGCCCGCCGACGACGATGTTCGCGTAGACGTCGCCCGGCAGCCGCTGCGATTCGACGCGGGCGGCGAAGAGATCGCGCCGGCTGGACGCGATCAACTTGTCGTCGCGATAGAGATGCAGATCGTGCCCGATCACGCGCGCCAGCCAGCTCAGGACGTCGTCATCGAGCACCTGCTCCGGATGCGCGGTCGACGTCGTCGATGCGAGATAATCCTCGATCACCCGCTCCGCCGCATTGAGCGCGGTCTGCCCTCGGTCGAGGTATTCCGCCTCGAGCCGATTGGAGAGATACGCACGGACGAAGAGCACGAAGACGATCAGCGGCAGGATCACGACCGCGGTCAGATACAGCGACGTACGCGTACGGAAGTCGAGGTTGCGCGGCGCACGCCGGATCACCGAGGCGATGACGGGCAGTGAGCGGAGCACGAGCACGACGAGCACGAACGCGATCGCCCACACCGCCACGCCTCCGGCGCGCCGCACCTGCTGCCCGCGCGTCGGCACCTGCAGCGGAAACGCGTACAACGCGTCCTCGGTGCGGCGCACGTAGACCGCCGATCCCGCCCCTTCGTTCTCCTCGATCCAGACGCCGCTGCCCGGCTTCAGCGACGTGAAATACGATGCGGGACTCTGCGGCAATCGCACCGTCGTCGTTCCGTGCGGATTGCCGTCGCGGTCGTAGACGACGATCTCGCGCTGTGGCCGCAGACCGGTGACCGTGGCATCGAACGACGGCTCGAAAAAGTCGCGGTAGACGTCGGCAAACGTCGTCGCTCCCGGGTCCGCCGGATTCACCACGTGCACGCTCCCCTCGGCCACCGGAATCCCGCCGATGGTGAGGTCGAAGTCGTGATGCAGCAGGACGCGCGTCACGCTGCCGATCTGCAACACCTCGCCGCCCGGCTCGCGCCGCCGCTCGCTGAACTGCGGCAGTCCGACGCCGAAACGGCTCAGCGGATGATCGAAGATGTCGTGCACGGTGATGACCGCCGGCACGCGCCATTTCGAGAGATCGCTGCGCAGCCAGAGCGCGTAGGCGAGATCCTCGAGGTTCATCTTCCGGTAATCGTCCGGAAGCATCGCGCTCAGCTCCATCGTCGAGAACTCGTTGTGCAGCGTGTCTTCGATCATGGCGCGAAGCTGCCCAGCTTCTCCGACCACCAGCGGCGCGTAGGTGTCGGCGATGAAATGCCGCGCGCTGGAGCGCTCGAAAAGGCTCAGCGGCATGTAGACGATCATCACCAGGAGCAGCGCGCTGCCGAGCGTGCGCAGCGTGAAGTTCGCAGTCAGCGCGTGCAGCAGCAGCGAGAGCACCACGCCCGCTGCAATCCAGAGGAAGGCGCGTTTCGGCGTGTAGCCGAGGTTGATGGCGGTGACGATGATCGGGATGGCGATGATGAGGATGCCGAGGAGCGTGGCGATGCGCGACGACTCGTGGCGCGTGATCTGGATCAGCGCGAATCCGAAAAGCAGCAGCGCCGCCAGCAGCACGCCCTGCGCGGCGGAGACGGGGAGGATGTGGTCCGGCACCGTGGCGATCCGCGTGTTGTCGATGAGGTTCCGCACGAAGACCATGTAGCCGCCGGCCGCGAGCAGCGCGACGATGGTGCGCACGATCTGTATCGCCATCGAGCGGCCGCGGACTTTCGTCAGCGCCATGACGATGGCCAGAATCGCGGCGGCGCTGGCGAGCAGATCGAACGGCGAGCGGCTGAACGGGCCGAGCATCCGCGAGGCAAAGAGATCGAAGCGGAAGATCTGCCACGGATCCTGATCGACGCGCATCGGCATCAGCGCCAGGCGCGCGGCGAAGACGAGGATGATGGTGGTGACCGGATGCGCGCCCCATTTGGTCTGTCGAACGGCTGCCAGCAACGCCAGTGCGCCCATCGCCAGCAGGACTGCCGCGACGTCGTTCCCGATCGTCCGCGCGGCATCGACGACCTCGGCGCGCGGACGCGGAGTCAGGTCAATCCAAAGCGTCGCCGACGGACGGCGCTCCAGGGTGAAACGGAGCGAGCCCTTTTCCTGCCGCAGCGCGCCGGCGTGGAACATCGTCCCGCTCACCCAGTCGTCATCATCGAGATCGAAAAGGCCGGGCAGCTTCGGCTGATTCGGGACGCGCTCGAACGCCTCTACCGACACGGCCGGATTCGGCAGCGGCCGCGATCGGACGATGTAGAGATTCGTGGCGTCGAATTCAAAGCTGGTCGCGCCGGGCGTGCGAAGGTCTTCGCCCCACCAGGCGATGGCGTCGCCGTTCGGCGCGACGATGCGGATGCCCTGGCGGACGCCGTTCGCTTCGCCGCGCAACATTGCGAACATCGCCGCGCGCGACGCGGCAGGATTCGCGGTCAGCTTGGCCGCGACGCGTTCGACCGCGCCATCGAGGCGCGACTCGGTGCGGGCGACGTCGCCGCGGATGCCCTCGACTTCCTGGGCCAGATGGCGCGCCGACTTCGCATCGAAGCCGCGGCCCATCTCCGCGGCGAGCAACTGCACCGTCAGCCAGGTCAGGCCGGCGAGCAAAAGAAAGACCGCCGCGGCGCGCGCGGCGGTCGTGTTGGCTACCCGTGAGACGTGAAGCCGCACAACGGTGAGCTTACTTTCCCGCCGACCGGATCGAAACTACCGACCAGCTGTCGCCCTTCTGCTTCAGGGTGATGTACAGCTCGCGCGTCTCCGCCTTGCCGGCGTTCTGAATCGTCCAGGTGCCGGTGATGTGGTACTGCTGCTCGGCGGTGCTCTTCACGGCCTTCTGCTCTTCAAAGGCAGTCGGCTTGACCTTGTTGAACAGGCCGTCGAGCAGATATGCGGCCTGATCGCGGCCGAAGAAATCGCTCTGCTCGACGAGGCCGGGGAACTGCAGCATCACCTTGTCTCCCGACGCCATGCCGGCCACGATGGCCTGCGGGTCGCCGCTGCTGAATCCGCGCTTCAGATTCGACATCGCCGTGTCGAGGTCGCGGAACTGCGCGGACGCGACAAGCGGAACGAACAGGAGCAGGGCTGCGAACTTCATCGAGAGTCTCATGGTGATCTCCAGTGCTTCGGATAACGGGTTCGCGCGAGTCATTATTCTAACAGATTCAATGACTTAGCTGGACTCGCAAAGGGTCATGATGTCCTCGCCCCGGGACACGATACCGCGTTCGGCAGCGACCTCGCGGAAGTCCTCCGGAACCGCCGCCGCGACGCGAAGTGGCTCATTTGTCAGCGGATGCGTCATCGAAAGCTCCCGTGCGTGCAGCATCGGCCGCGCTTCATTGCGCTGCCCGTACAGCCAGTCGCCGGCCAGCGGATGCCCGATCGCTGCCAGATGGACGCGAATCTGATGCGTGCGCCCGGTCATGAGATTGATGGCAATCAACGAGCCGCGCGCCGTGGCGCGCAACGGCGTGACGATGGTGATGGCGCGCTTGCCGCCGTCGCCGACGCCGAACGAAATCGGTCCGATGCGGATGAGCGGCGCGTCGATGGTCTGCTGCTCGCCAATCTCGCCTTCGCAGATGGCCACGTAACGCTTGCGAATTCGTTTCTGCTCGAACTGCCGCGTGAGGTTGGCGTTGATCGAGGCCAGCTTCGAGAAAAACATCACGCCGCTCGTGCCGCGGTCGAGCCGCTGCATCAGAAAGAGCGGCTGCGTGTGCTCCATCGCCGTCTCGAGCAGCACCGGCTCATCCGCGTCATACCCGCGCTGTACGACGATGCCGGCGGGCTTATTGACGAAGAGCAAAGCGTCGTCTTCGTAAAGGATGTCCATAGAAAGGTGAAGATTGAAAGAGGTCAACTTACGGGATTTTCGATTTGGTGCGTCGACGCCTGCGCAGCAACGCAATCCCGCCCGCGAAAAGCGCGATTCCTCCTGCGATCCCTGCCGCCTTCCAGGCCAGCTTGCGCACGTCGAGCGTCGCCGCGTCGTCGCGGTAGCGGCGTTCGGGGAGCTCGCCCGGCGCTTCGTTGCGCATGGCCATCTGCAGAACCTGCGCGAGGTGGAGCGCTTCGCGATCCGTCCCTTGCGCGATCTGTTCGCGGCAACTGAAGCCGTCCGCGATGATGATCGTGTCGCGCGTCGCTTCGCGCACGGCTGGCAGGAGGACGCGTTCGCCGACGCGCATCGACAGCTCGTACTTGTCGGGCTCGAATCCGAAGGCGCCGGCCATGCCGCAGCAGCCGGAGTCGGGATGGTCGACGTCGAGTCCGAGCTTCTTCAGCACTTTTTCTTCGTCATCGAAGTGGAGGATCGCCTTGTGATGGCAGTGCGCCTGGACGAGCGCTTTGCCGGTCAGTTTCGGCAGATCGATGTTTTCCTGCAGCAAAAACTCCGGCAGCGTCTTCACAGCTTTCGACAGGCGGATCGCGTCCACATCGCCGGCGAAAAGATTTGGCAGCTCATCGCGGAAGACGGAGATGCAGCTCGGCTCGAGGCCGACGATCGGGATGCCTTCGTCGAGCTCCGGCTTGAGCGCTTCCAGCGTTTCGCGCAGCAGAGTTTTGGCCATGCCGAGGAAGCCCCAGTCGTAGAGAGGGCGTCCGCAGCAGAGGCGTTTGCGGGGAATGATCACTTCGTAGCCGGCTGCTTCGAGAACATCGGTGGCCGCACTTGCTGTGGCGGGATGGAAGTGATTGTTGAACGTGTCCGGCCAGAGCAGAACCTTCTTCGCCTTCGAAACCGCTGGCCGCTTTCTGAACTGCTCGACAAACGTCGTCTTCGCGAACCGCGGCATCGTCCGTTGCTTCGCCACGCCGCCGAGCGTCTTGAAGATCGGCAACGACATGATCGCGTTCGCCACATCCGGCGCCGCCTCGGCGATGCGCGCCCACCAGTAAATCCAGCCCATCGAATACGCCGCGACCGGGCGCAGCTTCCGCGCGTAGTAGTGCGACAGGAACTCGGCCTTGTACGTGGCCATGTCCACGTTGACGGGGCAATCGCCTTTGCAGCCTTTGCAGGCCAGGCAGAGATCGAGCGACTCCTTGACCGCCTCGTTGTTCCAGTTGGCGGGGATGACTTTCCCCTCGAACATCTCGAACAGCAGCCGCGCGCGCCCTCTCGTTGAGTGCTCCTCCTCGCGCGTGACCATGAAGCTCGGACACATCGTGCCGCCGTCCATGCGCCGGCATTTGCCGACGCCGACGCAGCGTCCGACCGCGCGATCGATGCGGCCGTTGTCGTCAGGAAAATGGAAGTGCGTCTCCGGCGACCACTGGTCAAAGTCCGCGCCGAGCCGGAGATTCTCGGTGGGGTGATACGGCATCACCACCTTGCCGGGATTCATCTTCCACTCCGGATCCCAGAGCGACTTGAATTCGTTGAACGCCTGCACCAGCTCCGGGCCGAACATCTTCGGCAGCAACTCCGCGCGCGACTGGCCGTCTCCGTGCTCGCCCGAAAGCGAGCCGTTGTACTTGATGCAGAGATCCGCGGCTTCATCGAGATACGCGCGGAACTTGGCGATGCCCGCGGCCGATTCGAGATCGAAGTTGTTGCGCGTGTGCACGCAGGCCTGGCCGAAATGGCCGTACAGATCACCGCTGTAGTGGTACTTGTTCAGGAGCGCGCGCAGCTCGCGAAGGTACTTGCCGAGGTGCTTCGGATCGACGGCCGAATCCTCCCAGCCCTCCCACGTGTGGCCCTTGCCGGGAACGAACGCGGTTGCCCCGAGGCCCGATTCGCGGATGGCCCAGATGTTCTTTTCTTCTTTCTTGTCGCCGTAGAGGCGATGCGAAGTCTTGAACGGTGACGATGCCAGCGAGGCGATCATCGTCCGCGCGTAGCCGTCCGATGCTTCCTTCGTCTCGCCGCCGAATTCGATGAGCAGCCAGCCTTTGCCGGGCGGGAGCAAATCGATCTTGTCGACGTTCAGCCCCTTCGCCTTCATGTCGGCGATGAGGCGGTCGTCGATCCCTTCGAGGCCGATCGGTTTGAACTCGAGCAGGCGCGGAACGTCGTCGGCAGCTTCGAAGATGTCGTCGTAGCCGAGGACCACGAGCGTGCGCGACGGCGGCGAGTAGACCAGCTTGCATTTCGCTTCGAGCACGACCACGCAGGTGCACTCGCTGCCGACCAGCGCCTGCGCAACGTTGAAGCCGTTCTCGGGAAGGAGCGCGTCGAGGTTGTAGCCGGAGACGCGCCGCGGAATCTTCGGATACTTCGCGCGAATGAGATCGCCGTATTGATCGCGGATGCGTTTCATCCCCGCGTAGATCTCGCCGCGCCTGCCACCTTCGCTGATGATCGCTTCGAGTTCACTTTCGGAAGTCGGTCCAACCCGCATGCGCACGCCGTCGTACGTGAGGATCTCCAGCTCGTCGATGTTGTCGACCGTCTTGCCGGCCATCAGCCCATGCACGCCGCAGGAGTTGTTGCCGATCATTCCGCCGAGCGTGCAGTGCGTGTGCGTGGCGGGATCGGGACCAAAGGTCAGCGTGTGTTTCTCGGCCGCGTTGCGAAGGTCGTCGAGGATGATGCCCGGCTCGATCGTCGCGTATTTCTCCTCGACGTTCAGCTCGCGAATCGCGTGCATATACTTCGAAAAATCGAGGATCACCGCCACGTTGCAGCACTGCCCCGCCAGCGACGTCCCGCCGCCGCGCGCCAGAATCGGCGCACCATGCTTGCGCGCGAGCGCGACGGTGACGATCACATCATCCGCATCGCGCGGAAGCACGACCCCGATCGGAACCTGGCGGTAGTTCGACGCATCCGTCGCATACAGCGCGCGCGACCCATCATCGAAACGCACTTCCCCTTTGATCGCTCTTCTCAACTCCGACGCCAGAATCTCCGCGTCGACATTCAGCGTCTGGATGCGGTCGTGATGCTCGACGTGCGGCCGCACGGGACGCTCGTGCGGAAACTCGACCGGATCGAAACGTGTCCGTTCGTCGCGTTCCTTCGGCGAGGCCGCGCCGCCGACGGCGAGGTTTACGGGATGGGTTTCAGGCATCGAAGACATCGTATGTCACTGTCATCAGAGCCATCGCGACGTTTGATGCGTGCGCGACTCGCGGCACATTTCGCGAAGCTTTGGAGTGCGGTGGCGACCGAGCCACCGCTTTGGGAGGGCGGGGGACGGTGACCATCGCGAAGACGTAGCAAGCATCACACGCTGCGCATCATCACGATTCCGCCGCCCTCCCAAAGCGGTGGCCTTGCCACCGCACTCCAAAGTGCTTCGCACGAAAACGATGGAACGTGAAGCAAGAGTTGGCCAGCATTTCGGAAGAGGCCGACCGCCTATTCGAAAACGTCAAAGCGTTTTCCAACAAGGCAAGAGGTTGTTCCAAAACACTAAAGCGTTTTGCGAAAGGCTAGAACGCCTCTTTCAAAACACTAAAGCGTTTCTCAAGAGGTGGAACGCTTCTTCGAAAACGCTGAGGTGTTTTCGAGGACGTCATTTCGTAAACGTATCCATCAACTGCCGCATCGAATCGCGAATGATCGCGCTCCGACTCGGATCGTGGAGCAGCGACGTCACGAAGTTCTTCGCTTGCTCGAACGTGATGTGCGGCGGTAGCGGCGGGACCTCGGGATCCGTCCGAAAGTCGAGCACGCATGGCCGATCAGCGGACAGCGCCTCATCCCACGCGGTGCCAACACGCGATGGGTCCTCCACGCGAATCCCTTTCAGACCGATGGACGACGCAAACGCCGCGTAGTTGAACTCCGGCAGCTCCTGCGACGCCTTGAACTTCGGATCGCCAGCCATCACGCGCTCCTCCCACGTCACCATGTTCAGGTCATGGTTGTTGAGGACGCAGACGAGGAGCCGCGGATCGCTCCATTCCTTCCAGTACTTCGCGACGGTCAGCAACTCGCCGGTGCCGTTCATCTGCATCGCCCCGTCGCCGCAGCAGGCGATGGCCACGCGATCGGGAAACGCGAACTTCGCCGCGATGCCGTACGGCACGCCGGGACCCATCGTGGCCAGATTGCCTGAGAGGGATCCCATCATGCCGGCGCGGAAGCGGACGTGCTGTCCGTACCAGCTCGCCGTCGATCCGGAGTCAGCGGAGAGGATGCAATCGTCCGGCAGCCGCTTCGACAGCTCGTGAAACACGCGCCGCGGGTTGATGCCGTTCACCGCGTCGTCCATCGCCCGCGCATCCATCAGCGTCCACCAGTCGCGGATTGACGCCTCCAGTTTCTCGCGCCACGTCCGGTCCGTCTTCCGCTGCAGCATCGGGATCAGCGCGCGCAGCGTCTCCTTGCTGTCGCCGATGAGGTTGACCTCCATCGGGTAGCGGATCGACAGTTGCCTCCCATCGATGTCGATCTGCACCGCCCTCGCCTGCCCCTCCTCGGGGAGAAACTCCGGATACGGAAAGCTCGACCCGACCATCAGCAGCGTGTCGCAGCCGGACATCATTTCCCAGCTCGGCTTTGTGCCGAGGAGGCCGATCGTGCCGGTGACGAATGGGAGCGCGTCCGGCAGCGCCGCTTTGCCGAGGAGCGCTTTGGCCACGCCGCAGCCGAGGATATCGGCGATGGCGACGACTTCATCCATCGCCCGGAAGGTGCCCGCGCCGATGAGCATGGCCACTTTCGTCCCGGCGTTCAGCACCTCTGCCGCGCGCCGCAAATCCGCATCCTCGGGGACGATGCGCGGACTGGTGTAGCCGACGCCTGAGTGCACGGTGGAGTGCTTGTGCGGCGGATCCTCGTACTTCTCCTCCTGCAGATCGTTCGGAATGATGATGCACGTGACGCTGCGCTGCGCCCGCGCGATCCGAAAGGCGCGATCGAGGAGATGCCGCATCTGCCCCGGAGCCATCGCCGTCTGGCAGTAATCGCTGGCCACGTCCTTGAACAGATTCTGCAGATCGACTTCCTGCTGATAGCTCCCCCCCATCGCCAGCCGCGACGACTGCCCGACGATGGCCACCACCGGCTGATGATCCATCTTGGCGTCGTACAAACCATTCAGCAGATGAATCGCCCCCGGCCCGGACGTAGCCATGCACACGCCGACCTCCCCCGTGAACTTAGCGTGCGCACAAGCCATAAACGCCGCCATCTCCTCATGCCGCACCTGCACGAAGTCGATCGCCCCCTCCGCCCGCTCCAGCGCCCCCATGATCCCGTTGATGCCGTCCCCGGGATACCCGTACACGCGGTTAACGCCCCAGGCTTGGAGGCGTTCGATGAGAAAATCAGAAATGGTTTTCGCCATGACGGTGATGGCGAAGCACGAAGTGTGCGCGGTTCGAAGGAACACCGAGGGAGAATGCGCGGACACCATGGGACGTAAAACGAAACGTGATGACGAGATGCGAAGTCACTACGACTTCTCTGGAGGCGTACGCGGCAAGTACGCGGCGCAATACGCGGAAGGAACCGTCGGGGTCGTGCTCGATGCCGACGTAGAAGAGGTGTTTTCCGATTCAGTCGCCGCAACCGATCGCATGCTCGTGGGAGCGTCGGATAGGGTGCTCAGAGGCAAACTGCGGCGGAAAGACGTGTCCGCATTCGAACAACCTATCGCGTCCACTGATGTGCCGAACCGGGACGATGAGTAACGCTGTATGCCGTACAATCTGGCGAATAGGAATGGGCCATGCTAAATATTCGACACAAAGCCCTTCTCTTCTTGACGCTTGTCACGACCGGATGCTCACTCCTCGCTGGTGCGTCCATCAGGCAAGCTCTTGGCCTTCTAATCCTGGGTATAGCTTTCGCGTGGCTTATCGGGTCACAAGCTGTATCGCGCGCATTCAATGCCACTCGAAGACTGCCAGCAAAAGTCTCCCCGTGGTTAACGTTCCCTTTCATCATGGCCGTGGCTGGTGGATTGTTCGCCGTCGTGATGTTCTGGTCGAACTTCAACGCTTTCGTCGTAGCTGCTCTCATGACAGGATGCGGAGTAGTGCTTTCATCAGCAAAAGTCATGGTTATCGAACATCGGGCGGGTCGAGTCGCTATCTGGATCGTTGCCACTCTGAGCTTCTTTTTCACATCGGTTGCAGTCTCGATGCTTCTCCACGTTCCGGCTGACAGACTTGAGCGCTTCGGTCAACTTTCGGTCACCGCCTTAATCGCTATTCTGCTCGGCTGGTTCTGGGTAGCCAAAGGATTGGCTTTGATAGTCTCCGGCACCAAAGCGGAACCTCTGGCGGAAAACACCGTCGGCCTTGGTGAAGCTGCGGATGGCGCGAAGCATGTGACTGGGCTCTACCTTTCCCTTTTTCTCGGTGTCCTTACATTGGCTAGCTGGTTAGGCTTGCTGGCCTTTAACGGCTTTACCGACTCAATCACGCCACTTGAACATACGATTCCATCTGGACAGTCAACGCTTCCAGCGATGGTGCTGATCCCTATGCTTCTGACGTGGTGGCCATACGCCATGTGGCGTCGAATCCTGCAGCGTGAGTCGAACAGGATCGGTAGGAACGTGAGACGCCACAAGCGCGTTGTTGCGACGCTGGCAGCGACGTGTACGGTCGTGATGTCCTCCGCCATATCGTTCGGTGTTCAGAACGGCTATGACCGTCAGACAACTCTCAAGATCGATACGAGTACTAAGCAGTTTGGCGAAGTCGCCACCAAGATCGGAGCCATCAAAAGTCGAAACTTCCAGACGACTCAGGACTACATCAAAGCGTACGAGGAAATTGGTCCGTTGTTGGACGATTTCGACCAAAAGATGCAGTTCTTAGAGACTGTACTGGCTGAAGCGAGAGAAAGAGATATCCATAGGGGGCCGTTCAATATACAACTCTTATATGCGCGCCCTAGGAACCAAGCCGAGTGGAACTTGCAAGTCTCTCAGCTTCTCAAAGAGGACAGCGCTCTAACCCGGAAGCAGGTGCAACTCGCCGCGCAAATGGCGGCACTTCCCGAGGCTGATCAGGTCGAATTCTGGAACAACAACTTCCTGCCGCTCGCGCAATACGAAGACCGCCTTCGACAGAAACTCGCGTTGGCGATGAAACCGAAAAGTTCCGTGAGGTGACGTGGCGCGATGAGAAGAACTGCGACAAAACCGAGAACACCTAGAATTCAAAGGCTCAGAAGAGAGACGTTTCGGGCGCGGCGTTGGTTGCTCGCGGTCTAAGTTCTCCAGTCAACTTCACTTCGGCAGCATCGACATCAAGTCCGTCTTATCGAAAACGCGGACCAACTCCGTCACCTTACATTCGAGCGCCGCAGCCAGACGAAGTACGGTCAGAAGATTCGGGAACTTGATCCCGACCTCCATAGCGCTGACATGCGTCTGAGGTATGCCCACTCGCTCGGCGAGGCCTTGCTGGCTCAGTCCGCGCTTCAATCGCAGTTCGCGGAGGCGCGCGCCGAACAACTCGCCGGCTGCAGATTTGTCTTTTGAACGTTTCATTGTCACTTGACAAATCGATTGCGCGGCCACATACTTTTATACGTATAAGCGAGGCGCCCAACCATGCTCGAAACCGACGTCATCGACCGCATCCGTCACATCTTCCTACACCCACGGCCGCATGTCAGCATTTCGCAGGCGACGGCGCTCCTCGGGTGGACGCGGCGGCAGATGTCCGAGGCCATCGAGGCGGGCGAGGTCGAGCTGTGGACGACGCCGGTCGGGAAGTGGTTCCCTCGGGCGGAGATGATGGCCAAGGCGCTTGAGATCTGGCCGCTGCATGTCATCGAAGAGGCGCTCGGCGCCGCGGCGGATGGCGTCCTCCCGCAGGCCGTCCGCACCGCGGAGCTGCGCGTCCGCCTGCCGCGGCATCACATCGACATGCTGGAGTACCGGGCAGACCAGCAGGAGACCACCGTCAGCGGCGTGCTCGCCCGCGAGCTGGACGGCATCGCCAGCGCCCACATCGAGGAGTTGTCGTCCGCGCTGCCCGGCTTCGCGGAAGCGATGGCGTGGCCGGGGTGAGTAACTCGGAACTCGTCAACCGGCGTTAGAACATTTGCGGCTGCGCAAACTCGGTTACATGTTCGCCGATCGATTCCTCAATCTTCGCGCGCACCTTTGGGGTTGTTGTCAGAAGGATCGCGTCAAGGTCTTCCGCGGTCTTTACCGTAAAAAACTTCGTCCCCGGCGAAAGGTAGACCACTGTGATCTTGCCTCTGGCGATGAGGCGTGCGACGTTGACCATCGTTCCGGTGCTTTGGCCGTCCCAGAGCATTAAGCCGACGTCCGCTTCGTCCGCCATGGCCGCGTCTTTTGCCGTGAAAAAGGCGAAGTCTCGTACTCGGTGCGGAGCAGGCACGGCGCGGATCGGCCATCCGCCAACGTTATTTCGGCAATCGCCGGCCGTGCAGAACACAGTGACGTTCTTGTACGAGCGTGCCGCGAAATGAGCTTGAATCGCTTTGTCGGCTCCGTTCGCGTCGCCCACGAGGATCGCTAACTCTCGCTGGATCATTTCGTCCAGGCGCCGGCGTACGTCGGCGGTGAGGTGGCTAACCCGGCGAGAACCGGCTACGAATACATTTGTCACACGCGCCTCGTCTTGGTGAGTGCGAATGCAAAGATCGCCTCGGCACCCGCTTCCGCCAACACAGTGGCAACAGCTCCGAGAGTGGCGCCTGAGCGAATGAGATCGTCCACGAGCAACACTCGTTTACCCAATACGCTTCGGGCGTTGACGGATAGTGCTCCCTGCAGAACAGCATGTCTCTCGTGGTACTCGCGGAGGTTCTTCAGTTCTGCCGCGCCGCTCGAGTTCTTTGATACTGCTTTGACTACAGGGACCGCGAATCGCTTCCCGATCTCGTCGGCGATCTGGTGTAGCGGCTGAATGCGGCGAACTCGCGTCGGAGGCGCAGGAACGATCACATCGAACTCGATTCGCCAACTCCTGATGAACTTCTCAGCTACCACGCCGATCTCCTTGATCGCAGACGGATCGCTTTGATACTTCAAGCGGTAAAGCAGTTCGCCAACATCGGTACGGTGGGTATCGAACTGCTCGTGGCCAAACTCGTCATATCCGAGAAACTCGCTGCCGCTGGAGTGTAGATCGAGCACTCGTCCATCGGACCACGGCCCCTCGATCTTCCGAGGATTGACGTTCGTCACGATCGCATTCTACGTCGGCAGATGCTCACTTCGCTGGACCGCCGGCTGCCATACGAGTCGGCGTCCGGTGACGTTGGCGTTGTCTCCATCTGTGTCAATCTGCGTCGATCTGCGGATAAAGACGTCTATCCGCAGATGGCGCAGATAAACGCAGATTAGAATTTGATGCCGACGATTACGCGGCGTGTCGGCGAGGCGTAGCCGACGACTTCCTCGTATTTTTTGTTCGTCGCGTTTTCGATTTTCACGAACGGCGTGAAGCGGGAGAGGCGGTATTGGATGTTCGCGTCGATCGTTGTGTAGGCGCGGTTGGTGGTGCGGGTGAAGGGGAGGATGGCCAGTGAGTCTTCGCGCTCGCCGGTGTGGAGGATGACGATGTTCGTGTCGATCGCGCCGCTGCGATAACCGGTGGCGATCGATCCGGAGTGTTTGGGGCGGCGGGTCAGGCGCAGGCCGGTGGCCTCGTCTTCATTGCGGTGGAGGTAGGTGTAGCTGAATTGCGTGTAGACGTTCGCGCTGATGTGCTGTGTGGCGCCGAGCTCGATGCCGTCGCTGCGGACGCGACCGATGTTCTGGGAGATGAACGTGACCGGATCGAAGGTGATCAGGTTGCGGTAGCGGGTGTTGAAGTAGGTCAGCGAGAAGAGGCCGTCGCGGCCCATGGCGGCGTCGTAGCCGAGCTCATAGCTGCGGTTGCTCTCCGCGCTGAGGTTGGGATTGCCGAAGAAGGGGTAGTACAGCTCGCCCAATGACGGGGCGCGGAAGCCGCGGCCGAAGGCGGCGCGCCATTTCGTGCCGCCGCGGACGATGGCGGCGGCGAGGCGGGGTGAGGTCTGTCCACCGAAGACATCGAAGTGATCGTTGCGGATGCCGGCGCTCAGCTCGAAGCGCGAGTTCTGTCCCAGCTCGTGCGAGTAGCGGTCTTCGATGAAGAACGAGCGGTCGGTGCGGTGCTGGTCGAGGAAGTTCGGGCCGAAGTTGGTGACGTCGCTGACGATGTCGCGCTGGTACTCGCCGCCGGCGACGAGCGTTCCTACTGGCGTTGCGAAGCGGGTGGTCAGGCGGCCGCGGCGCGTTTTGGCGTCGGTGGACGTCGAGGTCGTGAACGGATCGGCGGGATCGTGGAAATCGTCGCGGCGGCGGTTGTCGCTAAGCGTCAGGTCGGTGATGACTCGGCCGAGGGTGAGCGTGACCGGGATGGCGATCTGGGTTTCGGTTCCGTTCTGGCGCCGATCCAAACTCGGGACGAGCGCGGTGCCGGCGGCATTCGTGTTGAAGGGGATGCCGAGGTTGTAGGAAGTGTGGCGGGCGGCCGCGCCGAGAGAGAACCAATCCGAGAGCGACCACTTCACGTTGCCGCTGGCGCTGTTCTGGCGGAAATCGTCATTCGGATTGAAGCCATCGTCGGTGCGGTGCTCGTAGGTACCGGCGGCGGCGATCGATTCATTCGCGATCGCGGCATTGAGCATGGCGTTGCGAAGTCCGTGGCTGCCGCTTTCGAAATCGCCGTGGAGTCCGCTGGTCCGCGGAGTGGTCAACACGTTGACCACTCCGGCCATGGCCTCGGAACCGTACAGCGCGGAGAAAGGACCGCGCACGACTTCGATCTGTTCGACGCCGGCGGTGGAAAATCGTCCCCAGTCATAGCCGGAAAAGTACGGGTTGTTGAGAACGATCCCGTTCCACATCACCAGCGTCTGTGTCGATGCGGCCCCTCGGGTGAACAGCGATGTGGCCTTGCCCGGCGATCCGCTGCGGGCCAGCACGAGGCCGGGAACTTCGCGCAGGACGTCGGCGACGTCTCGATCGCCGCGAGCGCTGATATCGGCGCGCGTGATGACGGTGACCGAGGCCGGCGTTGCCTGCACGCTTTCGGGCAGCGATGAGGCGGTGACGACGATCGTGTCGTTGATGGTTGGTGGTTGTGAGGTGGACTGGGCGAAGGCGGGGACTACGAAAAATAGAGACGCAGCTAGAACACGCTTCATGACGACTCCTTCCCTCCGAAGAAGGCCGACTAAAAGTGGGTTCCGAGCCAGCCGGTCTCCTGGCTTCCGGGTCCTTCTCGTCGCGCCGCCTTCCCACATCGAGCGATGCAGTGGCGTGTCGTGGCGCGAGTCGTCGCCGGTCACAGTGGCGGGGGCCGCGCCGGCATCACACCGGCTTCCCGTTCACTGACTCAGAGGAAATTGGGAAAGAACTGTTTTGCAGGGCGCAGTCTATCCTGACGCGCCCGCGAAGCGGAAGACGTCAGGATCTCCGGTGAGGCTGCGCGAGCGTTTATTTTCGTGCGCAGCACTTTGGAGTGCGGTGGCAAGGCCACCGCTTTGGGAGGGAGGGGGACGGTGAGCATCGCGAGGACGTAGCAAGCATCACCCGTTGCGCATTGTCACGATTCCACCGCCCTCCCAAAGCGGTGGCCTTGCCACCGCACTCCAAAGCTTCGCGAAATGTGCCGCGGGTCGTGCAGGCATCATGTTTCGCGCGGTATCACCGGAGATCCTGACATCTTCCGCTTCGCGGTCGTGTCAGGATGGACTGCTGAGCGAGGATCACGGCCGCGACTTAAACTTCTCGTACAACAACGTCTGATTCGTATCCAGCGTGATCTCTTCGCCGCCGATGAACAGCCGCTTCACGTGCGTGACGATCTCCAGCGGGTCGCCGTCGGTGACGATGATGTTGGCCAGCTTGCCGGTTTCGAGTGAGCCGATTTTGTCCGCCACTCCAAAGATCTGCGCGGGGGCGAGCGTGACGGAGCGAAGAGCGACGTCCTTTGGCAGTCCGAACGCCGCGCAGGCGGCGGCGTTGTAGGGGAGGTTGCGGGCGTTGTGCGCATCCTGCGACTGGATCGCGAACGGGATGCCGGCGTCGTTCAGCGTTTTGGCGTTCGAGAAAACGAGATCGTATGGATCGTCTTCGCGCGGCGGCAAAGAAAGAATCGGCCCGAGGATGACCGGGATGTTGCGCGACTTCAGCTCGGGAATGACGCGGGCAACGTCTTCGGCATCCGCCAGGATCACCTTCAGCTTGAATTCGTCCGCGAACTTCAGCGCGGCGCGGATGTCGCGCTCCAGATTCGCGTGCATCACCACCGCCTCGCGTCCTTCGACGACCGGCACGAGCGCTTCGAGGATCAGGTCGCGGTCGATGCGTTTGATGGACGCGTTCTGCGTGCGCGCGGCCGAGGCTTTCGAATACGCCTGAGCGTCGCGAAACACATCGCGCAGTTTGTCGATCTGCTTCGTGTAATTCTTCGCAGCTTCCTTCGTTGCCTCTTCATCCTGCGGCTGTTCATCGAACGCATTCGTGCGCAGGCGCGGGAAGTGGATGTGCATCGCCAGCGGCGCCTTCAGCGTCATCTCCTGCGGCGTCCAGCCGGCGAGGTTAATCATGGCCGACGAGCCCGAAATGATGCCGCCCTCGGGCTCGGTCACGACGCTGGTGATGCCGTTTACCCTCGTCACCGGAATCACGTTGCTATGCGGATTCACCGCAACCTCGGCGCGCGCATTCGGATTGATGTCGCCCAGCTCCGCGGTGTCGACGGTGCCCGGAACGGCGCTGATCTCTTCGAGTCCGACATGCGAGCCGGCGTCGATCAGACCGGGATAGACGAAGAGTCCCGTGCCGTCGATGATCGTGGCGTTCAACGGGATGTTCACGCTCGCGCCGACGCCTGTGATCAGGCCATTCGAGAAGACGATCGTTCCATTCGGAATCGTGGCCGAGGAGACTGGGACGATCGTGGCGTTGCGGATGGCGACTGTCCCTTTCTTTCCTGGGCTGTTGATGATGACGGACTGCGCGAACGCGGCCGACGCCACGAACATCGCGAGAACGAAGGCTTTAGTTTTCATTCGTCACCTCCGGCTTCGCATCGTCATCGCTCTTGCCGGGTTTCTTCTTGTTCTTCGCTTCGTCGTCGGCTTCTTTTTTCAGACGATCCTTTTTCTCCTGCGCCAACTGCTTGCGCAGGCTCAGGTCTTTCTGGCGGTCGAAGAGGATCTCGCCGTCGACGAGCGTGGTTTCGACACGTGAGTAGGTCGAGAACGGATGCCCGGTCCAAATCACGATGTCAGCGTCTTTGCCGACGTCGATCGATCCGATGCGGTGATCGAGGCGGAGCTGCTTCGCGCCGTTGAGCGTACAGAGCTTCAGCGCTTCCTCCTCGGACAAACCGCCGTACTTCATCGCCTTCGCCGCGTCCTGATTGAGGTGGCGCGCCAGCTCGGCGGAATCGGAGTTGACCGAGGTGAGGATGCCTGCGTTGTTCATCAGCGCGACGTTGTACGGAATCGCGTCATACGCCTCGGCTTTGAATCCCCACCAGTCGATGAACGTGCCGCCTCCGACTCCGTGCGCGGCGATTTCCTTGGCAACCTTGTAGCCCTCGAGCACGTGCTGCAGCTCGCGGATTTTGAAGCCTTCCTCGTCGGCGACGTTGAGCAGCATCATGATCTCGTCGGCGCGGTAGCAGTGCGAGTGGACGTCGATCTTTCCTTTGAGGATGTCGACCATCGTCTCCATCAGGATGTCGTGGCGCGGCGGGATCGGCGTCTCGCCGCGCTTGCGCTTGGCCTCGTAGTCATCCCATCGCGCGATGTAATCCTTCGCGTCGGTGAACGACTGCCGGATCACTTCCTCCACGCCCATGCGCGTCTGCGGGTACTGCGCGGGGATGCCCGGCGGCGGACGGAAGTTGGACGACTTCGGATTCTCGCCGAGGGCGAATTTGATCGTGCGAGGAGCATCGGAGACCGGCCATTCGGAGACGGGATGTCCCCACTTCCACTTCACGATCTGCGACTGCCCGCCGATCGGATTCGCGGAGCCGTGCAGCACGAGCGCGGTGGTGGTGCCGCCGGCGAGCTGGCGATAGACGTCGATGTCTTCGTTGGTCAGCACGTCGCGGATGCGCACCATGCCGGTGTTCGGCAGCGAGATCTCGTTGACGCTTCCCTCGACCGCTGTGTGGCTGTGCGTATCGATGATGCCCGGCATCACGAACTTGCCGGACGCATCGATGATCTGAGCGTTTGATGGACCAGTCACCTGATCGTTCGTCCCGACCGCGGCGATCTTCCCGCCGTGCACGAAAATCGATCCATGCTCGATCTTGCCGTGCGAGACAGTGAGGATGGTGGCGTCGCGGATGAGGAGGTCTTGAGCGAACGCGCTGCACGCGACGGCGAGCGCAAACACTGTCATTCCGAGCCGGCGGTACCGCGTAGCGGTTGAGCGCGGCGAGGAATCCCCGGCTGTTAACCCGGGACGGGCGGCGGCGAACTGCGACATGAACATTCTCATTTCTTGCTCCCCGTGAACGGGAACGTGCCCAGCGTCGTCGCCACCGTTCCGTCCATGTTCGCGCCGTGCAGCGTGCCGTGGAAGACCCAGTCGCCTGCTTCTTCCTTGCCGCCGCCGGCGATCGAGAACTGCACCGTCGTGCCGTCAAACGTTCCGTTGCCGACGTCGCCCGAGCCGTGGTCGCCCGAGTACGTGCCACTGATCTGGCCGTTCTCGACGTGCAGCGTCGCGGAGATGTTCACGTCGCCCGAGGTTGCTTTGACGACGAAGCTCCACGTTCCATCGACGCCCGTGCCTGTCGATGTCGATGCGGACTTTTTCTTCTCATCCTCGGTCGGCACCTTCGCTTCGCGGCCGTCGACGAAGATCCGCTTCACCTTCGACTCTTTGTCGAAGATCGGCTTGTCAGTAATGACGATGTTGGCGATCTTGCCGCGGTCGAGCGATCCTAGCTGGCGATCGATGCCGATGATCTTTGCGGGATTGATGGTCGTGGCTTTTAACGCGTCATCGGCGGAGAGGCCGTTCTCGATCGCTTTGCGGATGCCGGCGAAGTAATCGGCGGTCTTGCCCGCACCGCTGACGAGCGCGAAGAGCACGCCGCTCTTTGCGAGAACCGCGGGAGTTGTCGGCTGAAGCTGGCGATCTCGGATGACACGCAGCGGCTGCTCTTCGCGATCTTCCTTCGCCGTCGGTGCGGTCGCCCATTTCGTAGACACGAGCACCGGCGCGCCGAGCGACTTCAACTCGTCTCCCATTTTGTAACCCTGCCGCGCGCCGCCGATGATCATCCGCACGTTGAACTCTTTCGCAATGGCCTCGGCGCGACGGATCATCAACTCGCTGTCGGCCACGAAGACGACCGGCACGTCGCGGTGCAGCACGCCACCGAGGGCTTCGAGCGACGGACTCTCATCAGGACGTTTGTAGCCTGCCGGATTCTTGTCGTAGATCGCGCGCGCCGCTGAGTATTGCTGCGCGTCCATGAAGGTCTGGCGAATGTACGAAATCACGCCCATCAGCGAGTCGGGATAGGTCCACGCCGGCCGCGGATTGAACGAGATCTGCTGCGAGACCGGATTGCGGATCACGCGCGACTCCATCGTTCCGCTGCTCAGGTTCAGCGCCACTGACTGGCCGTTGAAAATGCCGAACGCCGGCGCGGTCACGATCGTGGTGACGCCGGTGCCGCGCTTGGCATCGAGGTCGTCGTCCGACAGCTTGGCTTCGCGAAAGGCGAGGAACGACGGTCCCGTTTCCGGCAATGCCTCGGGGGCCGCAGTCCGCGCACCCGCTCCTCCACCGCGACGACGCGTCGCCGTCGCGCTCGGAAATCCGAGGGAGGTCTGCGCGTCGATGAGGCCGGGGTAAACGTGGCTTCCCTTCACATCGATCACTGTGGCGTCGAGCGGGATGGCCACATTAACGCCGACCGATTCGATCAGGCCGTCGCGGATGATCACGACGCCGTTCGCGATCTCCGGCCCGCTGACCGGATGCACCGTTCCGCCGGTGATCGCATACACGCCCGGCGCATCAGCAAAGGCTGACGCGGCGAGAAAAAGAAGGGAGACAACGGAAAAACAGAGGAAACGCCTGGACATTCGCACCTCCGCGGCGCGACATGATAAGTGATGCGGCGGGAGTCGCTTGTCGGGGGTCGGGTGTCGGAGAGGAAAACTTCGAATCGGTCATCTTCGACACCCGGCCCCCGACAAGCGACTCCCGCGTCCTCGTTTGACTCCCTCATCCCCCTTCGCTACGCTCACCCGACTCCATGGTCCTCTTCAACTACGCCACCAAAGAGATCACCGCGAAGATCGTCTATTACGGTCCGGGCCTCTGCGGCAAGACGACGAACCTGCAGTTCGTCTACGACTCGCTGCCGTCGAACAACAAAAGCAAGATGCTGTCGCTGGCCACGAAGACCGACCGCACTCTCTTCTTCGACTTCCTCCCGCTCGACCTCGGCAAGATCCGCGGCATGCGCACCAAGCTCCAGCTCTACACCGTGCCGGGGCAGGTCTACTACAACTCCACCCGCCAGCTCGTGCTCAAAGGCGCCGACGGCATCGTCTTCGTCGCCGACAGTCAGGACCACGCCATCGACGCGAACCTCGAGTCGCTTCAGAACCTAGAGGACAACCTGAAACGCCAGGGCATCCGCATCCGCGAGATCCCGCTGGTGATCCAGTACAACAAACGCGATCTGCCAAACGCGTTGCCCATCCCGGAGCTTGATGCCGAGGTGAACAAGCTCGCCATGCCGCACTTCGAGTCGGTGGCCACGACCGGCCTCGGCGTCGAAGAAACGCTGAAAGGCGTTACGCAGCTCGTCCTCCAGCATCTGATCAAGAAGTACGGCCTGGAAGGATCCGAGCCGCTCGACCGCGAGATCCAGATCCTCAACCCGACGCTTGTGGCCGAGGCGCGGCCGCACGATTCGCTGTGGGATGAGGACGATCCGTTCGCCGATCCTCCTCCGTCGCAACCGCCCTCGGCATTCACACTCGACGATGCCGGTGACGCCGACGACATCCCGCTCGTCCCGACAGAATTGATCGGCTCCGCGCCTGCCGCCGCTGCTGAACCAGCCGAAGAGCCTTTCGAGGATTTCCGCGACTACTTCGCCACGAAACCCGAATTCGATGCGGAGCCGTCGTCCGGCATCTCCGTCCGCGGCAACACCTCGGCAATATCCGCCTTCGCAGAGATCCCTATGGAAGTGCCGATGCGCTCGATCGAAATCCCCCTCCCCGAGGGCATCCTCGACTCGCTCCCCGACCTCAGCGCGCCGTCGTCATCGCGAGCCCCCACCGCCCCCACCGACCGCCGCGCCACCGACGGCCTGGTGAAGGAAGTCACCGTCCCCCTGAACCTGACGATGGACGAGCTCCGCCAGCACCGCCGCCTGCGGTTGAAGATCACGCTGGATGTGAATCTGCTTTCCTGACGATCAATGATTGTCAGCTAAATCGTTCCACCTTGTTGCCTCATACCGGCTTCGCAAGACACAGCGATTGGAATGATCGGAGGCGCCGCCGTCACTGACAGCAATCGTGGCGGTGCAGGTGAGATCGATAAAGCCCGATTCGAGGTTTCTAGACGATCTGCTTGATGATCTCGAGGATGCGCTGGTAGCTTTCGATTTTGTCCGGTTGCGCGATCACTGCGGTCATCGACGCCGATGTCGCCGCGATCTGCACGACGCGCATCAGATTGCGGCAAAACGCTTCGCCGAGGGCGTCCATCTCGCGCGCGATGTCACTCGCACCGGCGCGTTGGGGCTCGGCAAAGTCGCGGGCGTGCAGCATCGCCTCAGGCGCGGCGGCCTTAACCGCATCCGCGGTGTGCATCACCTGTTTCTGAACCGCATCCGCCGTCGCCGCGGTGTCGATCGAATACATCGACGCGATGCCCTGCGTCGTCGCAGCTTGAGCGAGGATATAAAATTGCTGCTGCGCGACGATGGCATCGCGCGTAGCCTGCCCGATGGCCTGCTCCTGCGATTCGTCGGCGGAAACGCTCGCCGGAGCGACAGCGTCCGTAATCTGCGAATTCACGACGGTCATGACGATCCTCCAAGCGCGAAGTATAACTTCACGCCAGAACAACTGAACCTGACGATGGACGAACTCCGCCAACAACCGACGACTGCGTTTGAAGATCATGCTGGATGTAAATCTGCTCTCGTAAATCAGAAGGCAGAAAGCAGAAGGCAGAAGTGAAACCCGACCGTCTGCCGATCCGAAATGTTTGTCGATGCGGGCGGCGTTGTGCGAACCGCCGAAGGCTCACTTCTGCCTTCTGATTTCTGCCCATCCCGGAGGAGTGGTCGAGTGGTTTAAGGCAGCGGTCTTGAAAACCGCCGTACCTGCAAAGGTACCGTGGGTTCGAATCCCACCTCCTCCGCCACCGGGCACGGCCCGTAGCGTTGCCTGGCCAAGCCTCGGCCACCATCTCTTCTTCTCACCCTACACAGCATCGAGCATGCATTCAGCCGACTACGCTCGCAGCTTGATTGCGGCGGCCGCGGCCAATGCGACGGCGAGGGTCATCAACATCCACCCGGACAATGTGGGAACGTCGCTTAGCACTGTGAGCGTTCCTGACGCGGCGGCGCCGGGTGGGGCCTCGCTGGACGTGACTGGCGACGTCGTGTTGATGTGTGCGCCGATGATTGTGCCCGCCACCCTGACGGTAATCGTGCAGGACTGGCCCGCCGCAAGCACATTCGATGTGCTGGAAAAGGTATCGGTGCCTGGATTGATGGAGAAGATGCCTCCCCCGGTTGCGAGTGTGCTGCACGTGCCGCCGGTTTGGGTGATGAGATCGATCCCCGCCGGCATGGTGTCGCTGAACTGAACGTTCGTGAGCGGGACAGCGTTCGGATTCGTCACCGTGATCGTCCCGATGGACGAACCGTTGAGCGCGACCACCGCGGGTGAGAAGCTCTTGGTGATGACTGCGGAGGCGGTCTGCGCAAACGCCGATGCTGCGAAGGACGCGCAGATGAGCACGGTCATGACGATAGGAAGACACGACGACTTTTGATTCATGGCACTCCTTCTTGATCGCGGGAGTTGTGATTATGGTCGAAACTTTGCGCTCGCGCACTGACTAAATCCAGGATCTCGAGAATCAGCCGCGCAGCGTACGATCTCGGGTCACGGAATCGCTCATCTTCGGCACGTCCGAACTCCGTCTCAGCTCGTAGTGAAGCTGATGCGCGCGCACTGGATCGCCTTTCCCGATCGCTCCGGACGCTTGTTCTTGCGCCGCGTTCACTGACCGCGAGTTGGATGAGCACTCAAACCAGCCGCGCTCGCCTCGACGATTTTGTGAGCCTATAGTTACGCACGAAAGGAAAACAGCTCATGCTGAAAACCATACGTGCGCGTTCGATCATCGTAGTCGCTGTGGCAGTTCTCCTTGCGACGGCAATCGCTCCGCCTCCTCGGGCGACGGCCGCTCCTCAGACCGACATCCTGACGGACTTTTACGATTGCGCGTTGAACCAGGTCGGAGAGAAGTTTCGTGGATGCGACTCGACCGGTTACAACCAGGGACAGCTCAGCGGCTACTTCAAGGAGATCGAATCGTGTTCCTGCGGCGGGACAACCTGCACCTACAGTTGGTGGCGGTGGAACGGATCGGGCTGGGACTACCTGGGCACTAGCGAACCGCTCCCCGAGTGCTGATTCGCAAGATCGAGCAAAAACTAAGCCCCGCCGGTCGCGGGGCCTTTTTGTTGCCGGCGTAGTTGCCTCCTCCCACCTCTTCGCGTAACTTTCACGTACCCATGAAAACGCTACGCTCGGCCGTCACCGCGGTGATGCTCGCGCTGCTGTTGTCTTCGTCCCTCCACGCGGCTGCGCCGCCGAAGCCGTCGGCGGCGTACGAATGGTTGGACATCTCGCTGGAAGCGACGGCGCGTGAAGTCGATCGGCATGGGGCGCGGCCGACGATCATTTCGCGCACGCTCGCCATCGCGTTGACGGCGATGTATGACGCGTGGGCGGCGTACGACGACAAGGCGGTCGGGACGAGGTTGGGCGCATCGCTGCGGCGGCCGGCGGCGGAGCGGACGGTGGCGAACAAGGAGAAGGCCATCGCGTATGCGACGTATCGGGCGTTGCTCGATGTGTATCCCGAAGATAAGAGTTGGATTGACGCGCAGATGCGGGCGAAGGGGTTCGATCCGGATGATGCGTCCACCGATCCTTCCACGCCGCAGGGGGTTGGCAATCTCGCGGCGAAGGCGGTTTGCGCGTACCGGCATCACGATGGAGCGAATCAGTTCGGCGATGAGGTGGGATCGAACGGCGTGCCGTACTCGGATTACACCTACTACGCGCCGGTGAATACGGCGGAGAAGGTGAACGATCCGAACCGGTGGCAGCCGATTCCGTTCGTCAATCCGAAGGGCGGCTTCGTCACTCCGGGATTTCTGACGCCGCACTGGTATCGGGTCAAGCCGTTTGCACTCGACCGCAGCGATCAGTTCCGCGCTCCCGTTCCGCCGCGCGTCGATTCCGAGCAGTTGCGCAAGGAGACGGACGAGAACATCGCCCTGAACTCGGGGCTGACGCCGGAGCAGAAAGCCACAGTCGAATTTATGCGCGACGGGCCACGCTCTACCGGCCAGTCGGGACATTGGCTGAAGTTCGCGCAGCTCGTTTCGAAGCGCGATCACAACGATCTCGATCGCGACGTGAAGCTCTTCTTCGCCGTCGGGAACGTGGCCATGGACGCGTTCATCGCCTGCTGGGAGACGAAGCGTTTCTACGACACCTCCCGGCCGTGGACGCTGGTGCGCTACTACTATGCGGGGAAGAAGGTCGTTGGTTGGGCCGGGCCGGGCAAGGGCGTGGTCGAGTTGCCCGCCGAGGAGTGGCATCCGTATTCGCCGTTCACGTTTGTGACGCCGCCGTTTCCCGGCTACGTTTCCGGGCACAGCACGGTCAGCGGCGCGTGCGCGAAGACGCTGGAGCTCTTCACGGGCAGCGATTACTTCGGCGAAGTGGAGCGGCGGAAGGCGGGCGTGATCACCGAGACCGATATCGATTGCGTGACGATGCAGGCGCGGGGTGGGAAGGCGTCGCAGCCGATCAATTGCGACGTCGAACTGAAGCTGCCGACCTTTACGGCCACCGCGGAGCTGGCGGGCATTTCGCGCGTGATGGGCGGCTATCACATCCAGGCCGACAACGTCGAAGGCCTGGCCCTCGGCCGCAAAGTCGCGCAGTTCGAATGGCCGCGCATCCGCGCGTACTTTGAGGGGACCGCGCCGGCGGCGAATCAATGAGCCGGCGCCTGGTCTGGTTCCTTCTCTTGATCGTCGCCGCGTTGGCGCTGGCGATCGTTCTCGTTCCGGCGCTGGTGATCCAGCCGTTCCGGCCGCAATCACCGCGCGGGCTGGAGATCTCGTTCTTTCTGAAACGGCTCGCGCCGATATTCACCGTCGTGACGCTGATCGCCTGCCTCGCACTGGTCATCAAACTGTGGCGCGGCGCGCGATGGAGCCGCATCGCTCTCATCCTTCTCATGGTTCCGGCGATGCTGAGCGCTTGGTTTGCGCGGCAGAACCATTTCGAATGGATGTTCAACCCGCTGGCGAATGCGGGCTATGTAAGCGCGAATGCGGCGACGTTCGTCGCCGACTCCGACCTGGTCATGGCCGTGGCACGCAACGGCGAGGCGACGGCGTATCCGATCCGGCAGCTCGCGTATCACCATCTCGTGCAGGACACGGTTGGCGGCGTCCCGATCGTCGTCACCTATTGAACGCTCTGCCACACCGGTCTGGTGTGGGAGGCGACGATCGACGGAAGGACGCTGCACTTCCATCTGGCCGGGATCAACAATCAGAACTTCATCATGCGCGATGAGGAGACCGGCTCCTGGTGGCAGCAGGTCAGCGGCGAAGCGATCCTCGGGCCGCTCAAAGGGCGCAAGCTGACGCGTGTGCCGATGGATGAGATTTCGTTTGCGCTCTGGAAACGCGAGCTGGCGCGTGGGCGTGTCCTCCGTCCCGATCCGCGCTTCGCCAAACTGTATGCGAAGGCGGATTGGGAAGCGGGCATCGCCAAGCTGCCGGTTGCGACGCGCATCAGCGACAAGCGTCTCGATCTGCGTGAATTGGTCGTGGGGATCGTGGCGAACGGCCACGCCAAGGCGTATCGCATGATCGACGTGCAGCAACAGAAGCCGATCATCGATACCGTCGGCGGGGTTCCCATCGTCATCGTCGCCGACGGCCAATCGGTTCGGGCATTTTCGAGGACGGTGGATAGCAAACCGGTCGATCTTTTTGCGCGTCCCGATACAGCGTCGATCACCCTCGTCGACAGCGCCACCGGCAGCGAGTGGGATTTTGCCGGACGCGCAATCCGCGGCTCACGCGCCGGTCGCCAGTTGCAACGGATCGAAGTGCAGCGCGACTACTGGTTCGACTGGCGCGCCTACCATCCCGACACCGCGATTTTCAACGTGGGCCTGATGAAGCGCGCCAGCTGATCAACGCTGCGCTAGTTGCGCCGGGATCCCGAACGTGCCATCGACCACTTCCACGAACGTTCGCTCTTCGCGAAGGATGAATCGCTTCGTCTGCGCCATCGTGAAGTTGGCGACCGATTCCGGATCGGACTTCAGACACTTTCGGTAGGCTTCATACGAGGCCAGACTGTCGAACGCGATCAGGCCCCATGCCTCGTAATTCGTTCCCTCGTGCGGAAGAAAGTATCCGATGAGGTGTCCGCCGCAGCGAGGAATGATGCGGCCCCAGTTCGCCGCGTACTCCCTGAAACTCTCTTTCTGGAACGGATCGATCTCGTAGCGGATGAAGCAGGCGATAGTCATTCAGCCCTCCTGATCACGATTCCGTTCATGGTAGTCGACGCGGAGCGGCCGTTTCGCAGGCAGCAAACCGCCCCTCTATAACTCCACTCGTGTTTACGTAAGTTACCTATTCACAGGAGTTTGCGTCTACAGCCGATCGCGCCTACACTCGCTCATCCCCACAACTGAAGAGGCAGCATGCGATGAATTTTGATCGGGCGTTGGTCACATATCCCGACGGTCGCCTGGCGACTCTCACGCCGGAGGAGTTCTACGCCATCCCGCTGGCCGAACGAATCCAGTTGCTTACCACCCGATGTTTGAAGTTCGAGAAGGACGACCTGCCGATCGCGCCGTTCGATGCGCTGAGGAAAAAATGAAGCGGCGCGCTCTCATCACCGGATCGCTGATTGTTGCGGGCCTGATCTGGGCGGCCACGGTGGGAGCGATGTACCACGCCGTTCGCCGGTTCGAGACGACGCCAGGCCGCGGCGCAGCGTCGCGCGTGTTGTGGCCGGCGAGCAGCCGGATCGTTCGCGATCACGATCGCTGGACCCTGGTCATGCTCATCCATCCGCACTGCAGTTGCACCCGGGCCAGCCTTCAGGAACTGGAGCGCATCATCGAGATGTCGGGCACCTCGCTGCAGACCTACGTGCTCGTCTACCGTCCCGCTGATTTCCAAGCCGGCTGGGAGAAGACGGAAACGTTCGAAGCGGCGAAACGCCTGCAGCGCGCGCACATCATCGTCGATCCGGATGGAGCTGAGGCCCGGCTCTTCGGCGGCTTCACCTCGGGACAGACATTTCTTTACGACCGTGAAGGCGCGCTGCGTTTCTCCGGCGGCGTTACCTCCCTCCGCGGACATGCAGGCGTGAACCGCGGCAGCATGGACGTCGTCGATATCGTGCACGCCAAGGCCCGGCAATGCACGCACCCGGTCTTCGGGTGCGCGATCGTCACTACGGAAAGCGAGCAGAGACAATGAGCGAAATCGTGACTGAACGGGAGTCGGAAATGGACGCGCGGGCCGCCGCGATCCGCGATGAACAACTGCACGCCCGCCGCGTGCGCGTCGATCGGATGTTCACCTGGCTCTTTCTGGTGCAATACGTGGCCGGGATTATCGCCGCGCTGACCGTCTCACCGTATGCGTGGGAAGGAAAGGTTCACACGGTTCACCTGCACGTCTGGATCGCCGTCATCGGCGGAGCGGGGATCATCATTCTGCCGATTCTCCTATCGATTTTCCGGCCCGGTACGACGTTGACGCGTCACGTGATCGCGGCGTCGCAGATGCTCGCTTCGGCGCTGCTCATTCATCTGACGGGCGGCCGGATCGAGACGCACTTCCACGTCTTCGGATCGCTGGCGTTTCTCGCTTTCTATCTCGATTGGACGGCGTTGATCACCGCCACGGTGGTCGTGGCCGCCGACCATTTCCTGCGCGGCATTTTCTGGCCGGAGTCGGTGTACGGCGTGGCCAATCCCGAGTGGTGGCGCTTCCTCGAGCATGCCGGATGGGTAGCGTTCGAAGACGTCTTCCTGATCTGGGCCTGCGTGATGGGCCGGCGCGAGATTGCCGCATCGGCGGCGCGGCAGGCGCAGGTCGAACACCTCTCGGAGCTCGAGCAACTGAAGAGCGCCGCGCTGGAGATGGCCATGGCGGAGATGCAAGTGGCATCCTGAGCTTCGCCCCGTCGCGCTAGAATTCAGTGATGTCCGACATCAGCGACACCATCAACGAAGCCGTAGAACACGCATCCGAGTCGCGGCTGAACTCGATCATCGCGATGCTTGTCGCCATTGCGGCGACGTTCATGGCGCTTTGCAACGTCAAGGACGGGAACATCGTCCAGGGGATGGCGCAGGCGCAAGCGAATGCCGTCGATCAATGGTCGTACTACCAGGCCAAAGGGATGAAGCAGAACCTGGCGGAGGCGACGCTCGATCAGCTTCAGCTTCAGCGGACGATGCTCACCGATCTGAAGTTCGCGCCAATGCTGGACGCGAAGATCGCCGTCTATCAGAAGCAGGTCAAGAAGTACGAGAAGGAAAAGATCGACATCAAGGCGAACGCGGAAGGACAGCAGAAGGAGTACGACCGCCTCAACCTGCACGACGATCAGTTCGATATGTCCGACGCCTGTCTCTCCGTCGCCATCGCGCTGTTCGGCGTAACCGCGCTGACCAGGAAGCGCTGGCTGCTGGCGCTCGCATCACTCTTCATGTTCTTCGGCGTGCTGTTCGGCCTTGCCGGATTCTTCGCGTGGGGACTGCACCCCGATTTCTTCGCGAAGTTTTTGTCGTAGTCAGCCCCGATGTGATGTGCGCGCGAAGAACGGACTCCCGGCCGGCGTAGGTGGCGTGAGAACCGTAGCCCCCAGCTTTCAGCTCAATGGCCTACGGTTCTTACGCCGGCTTCGCCGACGAGAATCCGGGCGTTTGAAGCGAATCGGCTCGACCTACCCAATCACCGCTGCGTCCGTGATCTCCAGTGCCCGGTCGATGAGCGTGAACGCGTCGCGGAGCTGCGTTTCGGTGATGCAGAGCGGCGGGTTGGTGAAGAGGTTGTTCCAGTTGATGAACGCGTACATCCCCTGTTCGCGCAGGAAGGCACCGAGGCGCTGCATCTCGGGGCTGGTGCCGTTGAATGGCGCCATCGGTTCCTTCGTGTCTCGGTTGCGGACCAGTTCCAGCACGCCGAAGAGACCGATCGAGCGGACGTCACCGACCGAGGGGTGCTTTGTTTTCATCTGCCCATGAAGTTCGGCGAGGACGAGGCCCATCTTCTGCGTATGCGCCATCGTGTCGTCGTCGATCATCACCTGCAGACACGCCTCGGCTGCCGCAAGACTCATCGGATGCGCGTTGTACGTCAGGCCGCCGAAGAATGTGTTGCGGTCGAAGTAGCTTGCGATGCGGTCGCTGATGGCCACCGCGCCGAGCGGCAGATAAGCTGACGTCAATCCCTTGGCCATTGTGATCATGTCGGGGATCACGTTCCAGTGATCGGCGGCGAACCAGCGTCCGGTCCTGCCGAGTCCGCACATGACTTCGTCGCAGACGAGGAAGATGCCGTGACGGTCGCAGATCGCGCGCAGGCCCTGCAGGTAGCCGTCGGGCGGAACGATGATGCCGTTCGTGCCGGTTACCGTCTCGATGAAAATCGCGGCGATGGTGTGACCGCCTTCGTACGCGATGGTTTCCTCGATCTCATCGAGGCAGCGCTGGACAAATTCGATATCGCTGTCGCCCTCGCGATAGAGATGGCTGCGGTATTTGTAGGGATCGAAGAAGCGGACGACGCCAGGGATGCCGGGCTCGTTGGCCCAGCGGCGCGGATCGCCCGTTAACGAGATCGCGCCGGCGGTGGCACCGTGATACGAGCGATAGCGGACCATGATCTTCTGCCGGCCGCTGACGATGCGTGCAATGCGGATGGCGTTCTCGTTCGCTTCCGCGCCGCCGAGGGTGAAGAAGAAACGATTGAGATCGCCGGGGGTGAGGTCGGCCAGCATCTTGCCGACGCGCGCGCGAACCGCGGTGGCCATGCCGGGTCCGGCATAAACCAGCTCCTCGGCCTGACGCTTGATCGCATCGATGACGCGCTTGTCGCCGTGGCCGATGTTCACGCACATCAACTGCGAATTCATGTCGATGTAGCGTTTGCCGTCTGCATCCCAGAAGTAGATGCCTTCGCCGCGCACCATCGCGATCGGATTCACACTGGCCTGCGCGGACCAGGAAAAAATCGTGTGGCGCTTGGTCAGCGCGATCATCTCTTCGGCCGTCATCGGGCCGGCAATTTCTGTCGTTGTCATAGCACGTAGATTATCGCGAGTCAGTCGAAAATATCGCTCGGCAAGTTGAAGTAACGAATGATGTCGCGCAGGTAATGGCGACCGATTTCCGCCCCCTCGTCGTGACACGGAAACGGGTAGTGCTTTACGCCGTCATCGGCCGGCAGGACGAGCATGCGATGGCTGCCTTTGCCTCTGTCTTCCCAAACCTCGAATCGCTTGTCGATGCGCCGAAGGCGCTTCAGCATGTCGCGGCAGCGCAGTGGTTTAGGCACGTGCCGCGATCCACTCGTCTTTGTGTTTCAACGCGAGCAGGGGAATGGGAACAAGATCGGCGATTTCATCGGTGGGCGGTTCCGAGCCGGATACTTCCGCGACGAACTGGTTCCGGCGCGCGTTCTCCCACATCCGCCAGTACTTGTCTTCGGCAGGTTTCCAAATACTCTCGGCGTGCCCTCTCTGAACCGCAAAACTCACCTGCGCCGAAATCATCGCCAGCGCGTCATCGACAGCAGCCTTGCGTGATGAGCCGTAGCCGCGAATGTCCATCTCGAGAGCAAGCGCTGTCCACGTCGATCCGTCGCGGAAGACGATGACGCTGACTTCAAACGCTTTTGCTTCTTCGCTCATAGATCGCAGTTCTTGAATCTACGTTGATGGTGACCGCCAGTCAACGCCGTACTGCGGGGAACGCCGTTCGCCTCCCCTATACTCCGGCCACTCATGAAGTCCGTTCGTCCCGAGGTATTCAAGTTTGGTGGCGTTGCTGTCGGCAATGCCGAGGCGATTCGGATTGCCCTTGCACATGTGCGGCGGGCGGCGCCGAATGTGGCGGTCGTCGTTTCGGCGATGAATGGCGTCACGGACCTGCTCCTCGAGGCCGGGCAGGCGGCATTGCGGCGTGACAACTCATTGTGTGAAGAAATTGCGGCGGAGTTTGAGTCGCGTCATCTGGCGCTCGTCGCGGAGCTGATCGCATCGAAACGGCGTGCCGAGGACTTGCGCGACGTAATCCGCGAATTCGTGCGTGAGATGCGCTCGATGATGGAGAGCGTGGCGGTTTTCGACGAGTTGACGCCGCGCGCGCAGGATGCGCTCGTCGCTCGCGGCGAGCGCGCGGTCGCGCGGATTTTCGCGGCCGCGGCGGAAGAGGCGGGCATCGCGGCGGTCTACGTCGACGCGACCGACATCATCGTCACCGAACGCCGCCTCGGCGCGATCTGGCCGAACCTGCCCAGCTGTGAGCGCGCCGCGAAGAAGAAAATCCTGCCCTTTCTGGCGGACGGCAAGGTCGTCGTCATCCCCGGCTACATCGCCAGCGGACCCGATGGCGCGCTGGTCACGCTCGGCCGCGGCGGCAGCGACTTTTCCGCGGCCATCATCGCGCGCAGCGTCGGCGCGCGCGCGTTGACGCTCTTCAAGGAAGTCGATGGCCTGATGACCGCCGATCCGAAGAGCGTTCCGGACGCGCGCGTCATCGCGGATCTTCACTACCGCGAGGCCGCGGAACTGGCCTACTACGGCGCGAAGGTGCTGCATCCGCGCACGATGATCCCGCTCGTCGACCGCCGCATTCCGCTGTTCGTGCGCAACAGTTTTCGCGAGACCAGCGCCGGAACGCGCATCGCGGGCGACGTGAAGCCGGGCGCCTATCCGGTCAAAGCGCTGACGGCGATTCACCGCCAGGCGCTCGTTTCGATCGAAGGCAAAGGGATGATCGGCGTACCGGGCGTGGCCGGCCGCGCGTTCACCGCGCTCTCCCAAGCCGGACATTCCGTTTCGATGATCAGCCAGGCGTCGAGCGAGTCGAGCATCTGCTTCGTCGTGCCGGAAGCCGAGGCCGATCACGCGATAGCAGCGCTCGAAAATGCCTTCGACTCCGAGCGGAAGCTGCACCTCATCGATCGCATCGATGCCGAGAAGCGCGTCGCGCTCATCGCCGTCGTTGGACTGGGCATGCGCGGCACGTCCGGTATCGCCGCGCGCACGTTCTCGGCGATTGCCGCGGCGGGAGTGAACATCGTCGCCATCGCGCAGGGATCGTCGGAGCTCAACATCACCGTCGCGGTGGCGGAGGGCGACGCCACGCGCGCGCTGCGGGCGCTGCATTCCGAATATCAGCTCCACAAGATTCGTCCGCTCGCCGACACGACCGGCCGCGAGGCCAAGCTCACACTCCTCGGACTCGGCCAGATCGGACGCGAGCTGGCGCGGCAGCTCATCGCGCAGCAGCCGCATCTCCGCCGCGACCTCGGCATCGATCTGAAAGTGGTCGCGGTCGCAGATCGATCAGGCATCCGGCTCGACGACAAAGGTTTCACGCCCGCGGCATTGCAGCGGTTCGCGAAACAAAAAGCGTCCGGCGCGCGGCTCTTCGAGCGCGGCTCGCCGCTGACGCTGCACGAGCTCGAAGCGATGATGCGCAGCGAGCTGTGGATGCTGCCGTCGTACCGGCCGGTTCTAGTCGACCTGACTTCGGAGGAGACCGCGCCGCTGCTGCAGGAAGCGCTGGAACATGGCTTCCATGTCGTCTGCGCGAACAAGAAACCGCTGGCGGGACCGCAGATCGAATTCGACCGGCTGATGGAAACGGCGAAGGAGCGCGGGCTTTCGATCCGCTACGAAGCCACCGCCGGAGCGGGGCTTCCCGTGCTCGACACGATCGCGAAACTGCAGGAGACCGGCGACAAAATCGAGATGATCCTCGGCTGTTTTTCGGGAACGCTCGGCTACCTGATGACGGCGCTCGAGGACGGGGTTGCGTTTTCCGAGGCCGTGCGAAAAGCGTGGGAGCTCGGCTACACGGAGCCCGATCCGCGCGACGATCTTTCCGGGAAAGACATGGCCCGCAAGGCGCTGATCCTGGCGCGGACGCTCGGATATCGCGCGGAGCCGGACGAGATCAAACTCGAGCCGCTCTTTCACGATGACGGCCTCCATGCCGATGCACGGGCATTCGTCGCCAGCCTCGGGGCGTTAGACGACGCGTATCGCGAACGCATCGAACGCGCGCGGCAGAGCGGGAAAGTTCTGCGCTACGTCGCGAAGATCCGCAGCCGCGCGATTTCCGTCGGCATCGAAGCAGTTCCGGCAACCTCGCCGCTCGCGCACCTGCGCGGCACCGACAACCAGGTGGCGATTTACTCGAAGCGCTACAAAACGAATCCGCTCGTCGTCACCGGCCCGGGCGCGGGTGCGAAAGTCACCGCGGCCGGAGTCCTCAACGACATCGTGGCCATCGCCATGGAGGAACGGCGGAGAAGTCCGCGATGAAGGCGACCGCGTTTGCTCCCGGTTCGATCGGCAACGTCGGTCCCGGTTTCGACGTCCTCGGTCTTGCGATCGAAGGACTCGGCGATCGCGTCAGCGTCGAACTGACCGATGGTGACGCGCGCATCGATACCATCACCGGAGTCGACGCCGCACTCGTTCCGCTCGATCCGCAGCGAAACGCCGCGGCGATCGCTGCGATCGCGTGGCTTCGCGCGCACGGCGACGCGCGCAATCCGATCGTCACGATCGACAAGGGCCTGCCACTTTCCGGCGGCCTCGGCGGAAGCGCAGCCAGCAGCGTGGCCGGCGCGTTCGCGGCCGCGCTGGCGATGGGATCGGAAACGACGCCCCTCGAATTGGCCGCTGCCGCGCTGCAAGGCGAGATGACGGTGGCCAGCGAGCATCTCGACAACATCGCGCCGTCGATCCTCGGCGGCCTCGCGCTCTCGCGGTCCGTGCGCCCGATCGACATCATCGCGCTGACCGTGACCGGCGACTGGCGCCTCGCGCTGGTCACGCCCGACGTCCGCATCCAGACGAAAGCGGCGCGCGAGGTGTTGCCGTCGACCTCCGGCCGCGCGGTGTGGGTGCAGCAGATGGCGAACACCGCCGGCGTCGTGCACGCCTTCGCAACCGGCGACGGCGAGTTGCTGCGCCGCGCGCTCGATGACCGCTACGCCGAGCCGCGCCGTGCCGCGCTCATTCCGCACTTCAACGCGGTGAAACGCGCCGCCATCGATGCCGGCGCGTTCGCCTGCACCATCAGCGGCTCAGGTCCGACGCTCGTCGCCATCTGTGTGGATGATGCGGTCGCGCATGACGTCACCTCTGCGATGCAGGCCGCATTCGGCCAAGTGCGTTCGACGGCGCACGTTTCGCCGATTGCAAAACGGGGAGTGCGAGCGATATGAGCGAATGGCTGCAATGCATCGGATGTTCGCGTCGCTTTGATGCGTCCGAGGTTCGCTACACGTGCGAGTGCGGCGAGTTGCTGAGCGTCGAGCGCGATGCGATGCCGGACCGCGCTCTCCTCGATGCGCGCCTCGCCAGCCGCAAGACGATCGATAAGAGCGGCGTGTGGCGATTCCGCGAAGCGGTGCTGAATGTCGATGAGAGCGAGATCGTCACGCATCCCGAGGGATCGACGCGGCTCTACGAACGCGGCGGGATTTGTTTTAAGCACGAAGGCGAAAATCCAACCGGTTCGTTCAAAGACCGCGGCATGACCGTGGCCATGACGCAGGCCAAACGCCTCGGCGCGCGCGCGGTGGCCTGCGCGTCGACCGGCAACACCAGCGCGTCGCTGGCGGCCTACGCGGCGCAGGCCGGACTTCGCGCGATCGTCTTCATCCCCGCGGGAAAAGTTGCCACCGGAAAACTCGCGCAGACCCTCGCGTACGGCGCGACCGCGCTCCACATCCGCGGCGATTTCGACGCGGCCATGAAACTCGTCCGCGAAGCGAGCGACCGCCTCGGCATCTACCTCGTCAACTCGATCAATCCGTTCCGCATCGAAGGGCAGAAGACGATCGTCTGGGAACTGCTGCAGGATCTGGAATGGAACGCGCCTGACTGGATCGTCGTCCCCGCCGGCAACCTCGGCAACACCAGCGCGTTCGGCAAAGCGCTGCGCGAAGCGTTCGACGCCGGCTGGATCACGAAAATGCCGCGCCTCGCCTCAATCCAGGCCGCGGGTGCGAATCCGTTCTATCGCAGCTATCGGGACGCATTCGCGCAACGCCATCGCATCTCGGCCGAGACGATCGCCAGCGCGATCCGCATCGGCGATCCGGTCAGCCATCGCAAGGCGGTGTCCGCGATCCAACTCACGAATGGAATCGTCGAAGAAGTCACCGACGACGAGTTGATGCTCGCGAAACGCGAGATCGACGAAATGGGCATCGGCTGCGAGCCGGCATCCGCGACGACATTGGCGGGAGTGAAGAAACTACGCACCGCCGGCGTGATGCAGGATGGCGAACGAATCGTCTGCGTGCTGACCGGACATCTCCTCAAAGACACCGACGCGATCATGCGCAACGTGCCGCCGGAGCGAACGATCGAGATCGACGCGACGATGGATGCGGTGGAGCGCGCGCTGGCCTAAGGTTTTCATCGTAGCTGGCGCGCGAACAAATGTGCGGCCGCGGAGGCGGCCGCTACAGAATCTCGCGCGGCGCGAGCACTTGTAGTGGCCGCCTTCGCGGCCACGAACTTGGGGTTCACGCTCGTTTCCCCCGCGCAAAGCGCGGGGCTGGATTGTTCGAGCGCGCCTCCGCGCGCAACCGCATTCGTCGCGAATGCATCACGCCGCAACCACAGATGCGACCAGGGTTCGCGCGCCGCTCACGATTACAGGTACACCGTGGGGTCGATCACCCCCGCTCCCTCGAATCCGCGCTTGCGCAGGATGCAGGAGTCGCAATGCCCGCAGGCGAAGCCGCGAACGTCTGGGTCGTAGCAGGAGTGCGTGAGCGAGTAGTCGACGCCGAGCGACGTGCCGCGGCGGATGATGTCCGCCTTCGACATCGTCACCAGCGGCGCGATGAGCCGCGGCTCGCCGTGCTCGACTCCGCTGCGCGTGCCGGTCACGATCACGCGCTGGAAGGCGTCGAGAAACTCCGGACGGCAGTCGGGATAGCCGCTGAAGTCGACGGCGTTGACACCGATCCAGATCTCCTGCGCTTCGCGCGATTCTGCGTAGCCGAGGGCGAGTGACAGGAAGATTGTGTTGCGCGCCGGGACGTACGTCACCGGGATTCCCGCGGCGCCGGCGACGTCCTTCGGGACATCGATCTCGGCCGTCAGCGCGCTGCCGCCGAAGAGGCGCAGATCCATCGGGAAAACAACATGCTCGTCGACGCCCATCGATTGCGCGACGCGTTGCGCGGCAACGAGCTCGATCCCGTGTCGCTGCCCGTACGCGAACGAGAGCGCGTAGCACGATCGCCCCTCGCTCTTCGCGATCGCGAGGACGGTGGCGGAGTCGAGTCCTCCGCTGAGCAGCACGACGGCTTTCATCGCCGCGAATACTACAATCCCGCGCATGTCCGAACTGAACGTGTACGAAGTTCTCAACCGCAAACGCCGCGGCGCGCCGCTCGACACGCGCGAGATCGAGCTGTTCATCGAGCGCTACACCCGAGGTGAGATTCCCGACTATCAGATGTCAGCGCTGCTGATGGCCATCGCCATCAACGGAATGACCGCCGAGGAGATGGCCACGCTGACGCAGTCGATGCTGCGCAGCGGCGACCAGTGGCACCTGCGTAGCGAGTACGCCTTCATCGCCGACAAGCATTCCACCGGTGGTGTCGGCGACAAGGTGTCGCTGGTGCTCTCGCCGTGGGTGGCCGCGTGCGGAATTCCGATCGGCATGCTCTCCGGCCGCGGACTCGGCCACACCGGCGGTACGCTCGACAAGCTCGAGGCGATCCCCGGCTTCAACGCGCGCCTTTCGCGCGAGCAGTTCGATCAGAGTATCGCCGACTCCGGCTGCGTCATCTCGACGTCGACCGAGGGGATCGCTCCGGCGGATAAGAAAATCTATGCGCTTCGCGATGTCACCGGCACGGTCGAATCGCTGCCGCTGATCACGGCCTCGATCATGTCGAAGAAGCTGGCCATGGGCGCCTCGGCGCTCGTCCTCGACGTGAAGACCGGCAGCGGCGCGTTCATGCGCCGCTACCAGGATTCGAAGGCGCTGGCGCAGAGCCTCATCGCCGCCGCGGCCGGATCGGGCACGCGCGTCGAGGCGCTGATCACCGATATGGATCGTCCGCTCGGCGTCGCCGCCGGCAACGCGAACGAGATCATCGAGACGATCGAGGTGCTGAAGGGCAACGGCCCCGCGGACGTGGAGGAAGTGACGCGCGCCCAAGCCATTCGCACGCTGGTGCTGTCCGGCAAATTCGACGACGCCTCCGCCGGCGACGCGCTCGACGACGCGCTCGACTCCGGCCGCGCGGTGGAGCAGGCCCGCAAATGGATCGCCGCGCAGGGCGGAGATCCGGCGATCGTCGACGACTATTCGCTACTGCCGCAGCCGCGCACGACAGTCGAGATCAAGGCACCGCAGTCGGGCTTCATCACGTTCATCGACACCTACCACGCCGGCATGTTCACCGTCGACCTCGGCGCCGGCCGCAAGAAAGCGGACGATGTGATCGACTACGCGGCGGGCGTGATGTTCGACCGCAAGACCGGCGATGAAGTCCGCGCCGGCGACACGATCGCCCGCATCCAGCTCGGCCACGGTCATCGCGACGCTGATGAGCTGACGAAGCGTTACCTCTCATTCGTGACGTTCGGCGATGAGAAGCCGGAGGAGCGGCCGCTGATCCACGAGCATCTGGTGTGAAGGACCTCGGCTTCGAGTGGGACGACGCGAAGGCTGACGCAAATCTGCGCAAGCACGGCGTGTCGTTCCGGGAAGCGATGACTGCATTTAACGAGGGCGACGCACCAGTCAACGGCGATGTTCTTCATTCGTTGCGCGAAGATCGCTTTATCATTGTCGGCGTATCAGAGCAGCATCGGCTGATCACCGTAGCGTTCACCTACCGAGATGAAGAAACCGTTCGAATCATCAGCGCCCGCCGCTCCAATCGGCGCGAGCAACAACTCTATGAGCAAGAAACCCGCATTCATTGAGGATGACGATCCGCTGGATCAAGAAATCGATTTCAGCAACGTCAGGCCAAATCCGTTCGCCAGTCGTTACGGCCGTAACCGAAATCTTCGCGTGCTCTCGCCCGACCTTCTCGCCCGTTTTCCCGATTCCGACTCAGTCGACGAAGCGCTGCGAACGTTCATCCGCTTGACGTCTTCTGCTCCTAAGAAAGTGAGCGCCAGAACAGCTACGGTTCCGAAGACAAAAAAGAGGAAATGAAGCGCGCTCGATCTGCGGACGATGACGAGATGCCTGCTGAATTCGATTTCAGCCGGTCCATTCCGAATCCGTGGTTTGTCGCTGTACACGGAGCTGATTACGTCCGCGTGATTAACAAAGACCTCGCTGCCGTGTTCCCCGATGATGAGTCCGTGAATACCGCGTTGCGGTCGGTTCAAAAGATCAGAGAACTCGAGAAATCTAATGGCACGCCTCCCAAACTGAAGAAGAACAAAAAGAAGAAAGCATGACTAATCGCGCCATCGTCATCGTCTGTGATTCCCTCGGCGTCGGCGAGCTGCCGGATGCAAGCGACTTCGGGGACGAGGGGTCGAACACGCTCGGCCACGTGCTCGACTCGCAGCATCCGTCGTTGCCGACGCTGGCCCGCCTCGGATTGCTGCACACGCTTCCGCAGCCGGCATCGACCGAGACGCCGCGCGGCGCGTTCGGACGGATGGCCGAGGTCAGCGCGGGGAAAGATACGACCACGGGACATTGGGAAATGATGGGACTCATCGTCGAGGATCCGTTCCGCACGTATCCGAATGGATTTCCGGCCGACGTCATCGCTGAATACGAGCGGCGCATCGGACGCAAAACGCTCGGCAACAAGGCCGCGTCGGGGACGGTAATCCTCGACGAGCTCGGCGAAGAGCACATGCGCACCGGCGCGCCGATCGTCTACACCTCCGCGGACTCGGTCTTCCAAGTCGCAGCGCATGAAGAGATCATCCCGGTCGAAGAGCTGTGGCGCATCTGCGCGATCGCGCGCGAGCTGATGCGCGGCGAGCACAACATCGGACGCATCATCGCGCGCCCGTTCCTCGGAACCGGCAAGGGACACTTCAAGCGCACTGCGAATCGCAAGGACTTCTCCGTGAAGCCGACCGGACTCACCGTCGTCGAGCGCGCCTTCAATTCGGGCAGGCAGGTCATCGGCATCGGCAAGATCGCCGACATCTTCGACCGCGTCGGAATCTCGCAGGAGATCCGCACGGAGAACAATTCGGACGGGATGCGAAAGACCATCGATCTGATCCGCCAGTCGAACGCCGATTTCATCTTCACGAATCTGGTCGACTTCGATTCGAAGTACGGCCACCGGAACGACGCGCCGGGATACGCGAAGGCGCTCGAGGTTTTCGACGGCGAGCTGGCCGCGCTCCTCGGCGATCTGCGCAACGACGACCTGCTCTTCATCACCGCCGATCATGGCTGCGATCCGACCGACGTCTCCACCGACCACACGCGCGAGTACGTGCCGCTGATCGTGGCGGGGCCGCGCGTCATCGCGCAATCTCTCGGCACGCGTTCCACGTTCGCCGACCTCGGCGCGACGATCTGCGAGCACCTCGGCATCTCGCGCGACGGCCTTCCCGGCACCAGCGTCCTGCAGCAGGTGGTGCGATGAGACGGATCGCGATTGTCATCGGTTGTTTCGTCGCAACGAACCTTGCCGCGCAGATTCCGGTCGCGCGCGTTGCCGCGGATGCACATGTCATCGATCGCGTGGCCGAGGCGAGCACCAACGATCTGCCGAAAGATTTGTTGAAGCGGATTGTGAATGAGGACATCGACCTGCTGCGCGGCAAACGCGCCGACGGCACCTACCAGTACGCCGCGTACGACCGGATGGAGGCAGGGCGCAAGTCCGACAGCTTCTCCGTCGACCCCGAGCACAAGGAGTCGGTGCTGGAGCTGCGCGACGTCTTCCCGTACCGTTTCATCGTGAACGTGCCGTCGCGCCGCATGATGGTGGCGAAGAACCATCACATCTACATCGACCGCATTGAGATCGAGACGCTGCCCCAGACGTCCTCGGAGAAGAAGTTCCAGACCGTGAAGATCGATGCCTGGCTCGAGCCGGGAACCGCGAAAACCATCGACCTCGGCGACATCGGCAAGCAGGCCACGGCCCGGGTCTACGCGCACGCGGAAGCGGGCGGCTATGCGAACGTGACACTGACGTTCATCGAGGCGCGGATTTTCGATGAACCGTCCAGCCCTTACGCGGATGCCGTCGAAAGCGCGAAGGCGATCCTGAAGGCGATCGACCACGCCGACAAGTCGTCGATCCGTGCCATGGCCCAGCGGATTTCGACGTCGTTTGCGGCGGCCTCTGCCGCAATTCCGGCTCCAATCGGGACCCCTCCGGCAACAATTGCCGCGACTCCGGCAGTGTCACAAGTCAATGTCACCGCCGGTCGCGAGGATCCCGAAACCCTGACCGAACTGCAGGCCATCGAAGACCTCCTCACCGGGACGGAAGCTGAACGCCGTCAAGGAGTTGACCGACTTCACCAGCTGCTCCGGAGGCTTCGAAACGCGGGGCATTGACGGCGTCGCAAATGTCGACTGTTGAGCTTCCTCCGCTCATATTCTGGCGCCCGGCTGATTGACGATTCGGGCCGGCTGACGTAGAATGCCGATCCTTCAGCTTCGCCAGTCTTCCGAAAGGAGCTTCACTTGTCGTCAATGAAATTAGGTTTCAAGGTCGGGGAAAAGCTCGTTTATCCGAACCACGGCGTGACCATCGTCGAACAGATCGGCGAGTCGCCGATCATGGGTGCGGATGACACGTACTACCACCTCAGGCTTCTCGCGAATAATTCGCGACTGATGGTGCCGATCAAGAACACGGATCGCGTCGGCCTTCGCCCGCTGTACAAACAGACGCAGATCAAAGGCCTTCTGAGCCTTCTCGAAGAGACCACGCAGAAAGCCCATACCGACTGGAAGGGCCGCTACCGCGAGAATCTCGAGAAGATGAAGACAGGCCGTCTCGAAGACGTGGCCGACGTCCTCAAGAACCTCAGCGAAGTACAGAAGAAGAAGAGCCTCTCGTTCCGCGAGAAGAAGATGTACGACCGCGCCAAGTACCTGCTCGTATCCGAAGTGGCCATCGTCAAGAACATCCCGGAGGCCGAGGCGGAGAAGTTGATCGCCCGGTCGCTGGAAAAGTCGTTCGGCGGTCATTAACGCGATCGCGCAATTGCACTCGACGCAATTCACCGCCGCCCCGAAACGGGCGGCGGTTTTGTTTTGCTACGATGACATCGATGTCCGGCCGCCTCCCTGATTGGATTCGCGAGAAGAAGGTCAACCTTCGCGACCTGCACGAGATCAAGTCGCTGTTGCGCGAGAAGTCGCTGCACTCGGTGTGCGAGTCGCTGGCATGTCCGAACCGTAGCGAATGCTTCTCACGCGGCACGGCCACGTTCATGATCCTCGGCGACGTCTGCACGCGCTCTTGTGGCTTCTGCAACGTGACCACCGGCCGTCCCTACGCGCCGCCATCGCTGGACGAGCCGCGATCAGTGGCCGAGGCAGCGAAGAGGATGGGTTTGCGACACGTGGTGGTTACGTGCGTGACGCGCGATGACCTCGACGACGGCGGGGCGGAACAGTTCGCGCGCACGATCGCCGCGTTGCGCGACGCACTGCCGGACGCCGCGGTCGAGGTGCTGACGTCGGACTTCCGCGGCAACTTCGAATCAGTACGAACGGTGGTCGAAGCGCGGCCGGACTACTTCAATCACAACGTGGAGACAGTTCCGCGGCTCTACGACTTCGTCCGCCCCGGTTCGCGTTTTGAGCGATCGCTAGCCGTTCTGCGCGAGGCGAAACGGATCGATCCGACGATCATTACGAAGTCCGGCCTGATGCTCGGTCTCGGGGAGCGGCGCGATGAGGTCGTCGACGTTCTGCGGCGGCTTCGCGAATCGCAGGTCGGGATCGTCACGATCGGCCAGTACCTCCAGCCGAAACGCGAGAAGCTCGATGTTGTCGAGTACATCGCGCCGGACGTGTTCGACGAGTACCGCGTCATCGGCGAGGAGATTGGATTTCGCGCTGTTTTCGCCGGGCCGTTCGTCCGCAGCTCGTACATGGCCGACGCGCTTGCTCATCAAGCAGCCCACGAAGCCGCCCATGCGTAAGAGCCCGCGCGCGAACGATCCAGAGAAGAAGGAGTCAGGGCCGTATTTTCTGACCTGGCTGCCGATTTTTCTCGACTACCTCGCCGTCGAAAAAGGGCTGGCCAAAAACTCGCTGTCCGCGTATCAGACGGATCTCAAGCACTTTGGGCATTGGATCGCCGATCAAAAGCGCGAGCTGGATGCGGTGCAGCGGATTCATATCGTCCGCTACTTTCAGGCTCTTCGTTCCGCCGGCATCTCCGCGCGTTCGGTGGCGCGGGCGCTGGCTGCAATCCGCGGGCTGTTTCGATTTCTGATCGCCGAGCGGCATCTGAAACACGATCCGACCGAAAACCTCGAGAATCCGAAGCTCTGGACCACGCTGCCGAAGTCGATGCAGCCGCAGGAAGTAGAAGCGCTGTTGCGCGCGCCCGATCGCAGTACCGCCGAGGGGCTGCGAGATGGGGCCATGCTGGAGTTGTTGTATGCGACGGGGCTGCGCGTCTCGGAACTGATCCACGTGAAGATCGAGGATCTGGTGATGGATGCCGGATTCCTGCGCACGATCGGGAAAGGATCGAAGGAACGGATCGTTCCGTTCGGCGACAGCGCCCGCGACGCGATCGTCGTCTACATGGAGCACGGCCGCGCCGAGTTCAACAAACACGCCGACCCGTATCTCTTTCTCTCGAACCGCGGCCGGCCGATGACGCGGCAATCGTTCTGGATGAAGATCACAAAATACGCGCGGCTGGCAGGTATCGCCGGGCACATCTCGCCGCACTCGTTGCGCCATTCATTCGCCACGCACCTGCTGGAGAACGGCGCCGACCTGCGCAGCGTGCAGATGATGCTCGGACATTCCGACATCTCCACGACGCAGATTTACACGCATGTGTCGCGGGCGCGATTGCAGAAGATGTACGAGCAGTTCCACCCGCGGGCTTAGGCAGCCCGGTAGTCCATCCTGCGCGTAGACGCAGGATCTCCGGTGGCGTCGCAACGCTGGAAACCATTGCCAGGGCACGAGCGTCGTACAAAAGCGTAGATCTGAGCGGTATCACCAGAGATGCTGCGTCTTCGCGCAGCATGAGGGAAGTTTTAAGTCACCATCACCCGTTCCTAGCCATGCTCCCGATGCTCAAGCGGCTTCTTCCATTCATCGCTCTTGCTGCGCTCTCCTCCCCGGCTGGCGCGAGCATCGCCTTGTTCGTCGACGGACGGGCGATGAAGATCAGCGAGTACAAGATCATCGGCGAGACCAATGTGCAGTTGACGCTGAAAAGCGGCGGCGCGATCACGGTTCCACTCACTCGTGTGGATCGCATCGTCGATGATGAAGTCGTTCCCGCGGCGATCGTCGAAGAGGTGAAGAAGGCGGTCGAGCAGGATGGCGGCATTTTCCCGAACCGCTCCTGGCGCTATGACGAGGCGCGCGGACCGATCTTCAAGTCGAAATTCGACAAGCTGATCATCGAAGCGGCGAAGAAGTTCGATGTCGATGCCGCGCTCGTGTCGGCCGTGATCAAAGCCGAATCCGACTTCAATGCCCGCGAGGTTTCGAACAAAGGCGCGCGCGGTCTCATGCAACTCATGCCCTCGACCGCGGAGCGCTTCGGCGTGACCGATTCCTACGATCCCGCCGCGAACATCTATGCCGGCGTGCGCTACCTGCGCTGGCTGCTGCAGACCTTCCACGGCAACGCTGACCTGGCCGTGGCCGCCTACAACGCCGGCGAAGGCAACGTCTGGAAGTACAACGGCGTGCCGCCGTTCCGCGAGACGATCACCTACATCAACCGCATCGCGAAACACATCCGCAACGCTATGACGCCCGCCATCTCGACGACGAAAGTCGCGAACGCCGCCGGTCGGTAGCTGTGTGGCACAGACACTCCTGTCTGTGCGGCTGGGAGGCTCCTCGCGCTTGACTCACCGGCTTGCGTGATTTCGAAAGCACAGACAGGAGTGTCTGTGCCACATCAGACCGTCACTTCTTCGAGCACCGCAACCGCTTTCTGGTTGTAACCGTGGTGGAAGTTGTCGAAGCGGAGAATCATGACGGTGCGGTCGTCGTCGGCGGGGCGCGTGCCGCAGTGGCGGGCCACGGCTTCGAGGATCTGATCGCGGATCGTGCTCGGTGAACGTTCCGTCGACTGCGACAGGAGCGTTTCCAGTTGATCGAAGCCGAACGGTTCGCCGTGTTCGTCCTGCGCCTCGACGATGCCGTCGGACAGGTAGACGATGGCGTCGCCTTCCTGCAGGTCGACTTCGGCGGTGTGCGTGCTGATCGTGCTGCGAACGCCGAGAGGGAGCGAGGGCACTTCGATGCCGCGCGGCTTCTGGCCCTCGCGCAGCAGGTAGGGATAGAGATGGCCGGCGTTCGTGTGGCGGATCGTGCCCTTTTCCAGATCGAAGATCGTGAAGGCCAGCGTCATGAAGGCGCGGCGTTCCGTGGAGCGGAAGACCAGATCGTTGAGGCGATGGAAGAGCGCCGTTTCCTCCGCGCCTTCTTCGACCAGCGTGGTGATGGCGGCTTTGACCATGGCCATGACCAGGCCCGTCGATAGCCCGTGGCCGGAGACATCGCCGATGGCGACGGCGAGGCGGGTCTTGTCGATGTTGAAGACGTCGTAGTAGTCGCCGCCGATCGATGCGGTCGGCTCGAAATGCGCGGAGAACGATACGCCGCGGAACTGCGGGCCTTCTTTCGGCAGGAGGTTGCGCTGGATCGACGCGGCGATCTCGATCTCGCTTTGCAGGCGCTCGTTCTCGGCCACGTTCACGAGCAGCGTGGCGATCGACTCAGTCATTCGGTCGAACGAGTTCGCCATCTCGCCGAGCTGGTTGTGCGGCTTCATGGCGATGCGATAGGTGAAGTCGCCGCGCTCGACGGCCTTGGTGCCTTTCTCGATGCGGTTGACGGCGCGCGTGATGGAGAAGATCAGGACCGCGGCGAAGAGCACGGCCAGCGCGTAAAAGACGAGCAACAGGCAGATGACGACGCCCATGACGTTCAGCAGGCTGCGAACGTAGTCGTCCGCCTGTGCGCCGAAGTAGAAGTGAAAGAGGTTCTGGAACGGATTGATGATGAGCGTGAACAGCTCGTGGTGGCCGTCGATCGTGGCGCCGGTGTTCCAGTCCGTCAGCGCGGTCACGTCGGCCCAGATCACTTTGCGGCCGATGGACTTGAGCACCAGCTCAGTCACCTCGCCTTTGTCGTCGGAGTCGATGTTGAACGAGTGCTCGCCTTTCTTGACACGCAGTCCGCCCTGGCGCGACTTGCCGGTCCCTTCGACGGTCATGCGCACGGTCATGCCCGACTTGTCCTGCAGCTGCTCGGTCCACTCGGAATCGAGCGGCTCGACGAAGACGATCGTGCGCGGCTCGGCGCCTTCGCGCGCGGCCTGGCGGGAGGCGACGAGAAGGCCCTGATTGTCGCGCCAGACCATGCCGCTGAACGTCGTCGACTTCAGCCACGGTGGCAGCTTCGCGCCGGAGCCGTCGTTCGTGTCGTAGATCTCCAGGCTTTTCGTCACACCGGCGGGCCGCTTGCCGGTGAACGAATATTCGAAGGCCGCCGTCTCGAGCTGGCCGAGGCCGGCCAGCCGCTCGCCGCGCAACGCGGCGTGGGTCATGACGCCGGAGATCATGTAGCCGATGGTCAGCAGCAGGATCGCGAAAAGAAAAAACGGCAGCATGCCAATGAGGACGTAGCTGAGGAAGAGGCGGCGTCCGACGCGCCAGAACAGCTTGCGCAGCGTCCAGCGGACGAAGACCGCGAAGCCGTAGAGCGTTAACGCAATGAGAAGCAGAGACGCCAGGAAGGTGGTGAAGCTGAGGACGCCTACGGGAAAGTGAAGCGGTCGAAGAACGCGCGTCATCACCGTATCGAAAATGATGATGGCCAGCGCAACGGCCCAGATCGCAAAAAGCCGCGCGCCGCGGCGCTTGCGCGGGAGTTCGAGCTTCTGTTGGACGGGCAACATACGTGAATGTTCGTGAGCGTATACGAATGGTACGGGGAACGGTTCACGCGGGGTTCGCGGAGAGGCGGAGAAAACCGATTCTCTCCGCCTTCTCCGCCTCTCTGCGAACCCCGCGTGAAACCGTTCCCCTCTAAATCTCCCGCAGAGCCGTCGTGATCGGCGTCCGCGCTGCGCGCAACGCGGGGAGCATGCCGCCGATGATCCCGGCGATCAGGGCGATGAGGATGCCGTTCAGCGCCACATGTCCGTCGACGCGGAAGTTGAACGCGACCTCGGAGAACGTCTGGAAGTTCGTCGTACCCGTCGAGATGGCGTTGACCGGCAGCGCCAGCAACAGACCGGCCAGCCCGCCGAGGAGCGCGACGAAGGCGCTCTCGATGACGACCGACAGAATGATCGTCCGGCGCTTGAAGCCGAGGGCGCGCAGAGTGGCCAGCTCGCGTCCGCGCGAGGCGATGGCGGAGAACATCGTGTTCATCGTGCCGAGGATCGCGCCGATGGTCATGAAGAACGTCACGATGGCCACCAGGATCACGATGCCCATCAAGCCGGTGGTCTGGTCGGCGTAGTACTGATACTCGCTGGTCACTTCGAGTTTCAGCCGGTTGTCGCCTTTGATGGCGGCTTTGATCGACTCGTACGCATCGCGGTCGGTGGGACGGAGGATGAGCGATGAATAGGCGTCGCGCTTGCGGGCCTGGCCGAGGAAATCGGCGTCGCACCACATCTCGGAGTCGAAGGCGGTGCCTTGCGCGTCGAAGACACCGACCACGTTGTACGTCTGCGAGCCGAACTTGAAACTGTCGCCGATGGCCGTGTTGACGAAGCGATCGCGAATGCGGCGGGCCACGATGACCTCGTTGACGCCGGGGCGGAACATGCGTCCGTCGATGATCCTGACGTAGGGCCGCATCGTGAACGCCATCGGCGTCACGCCGCGCACGAGGACGTTCGAGCCTTTCGGATCATCCTTTTTCGGGATCTTGAAAATAATCACCAACTCGGGCGAAATGAGCGGAGCGTTGCCCTCTTTGGCGATGCCGGGCAGGGCGCGGATGATGCGGAACGCGTCCTTGGTGACCCAGCTCGAAAGCTCGGCTGCCGCGCCTTCGCGCATCACCATCAGATTGTCTTTCGATCCCGACGAGACGACCGCCGTGTTGACGCCGTTTTTCAGCGCCATCATCGAGATCATCACCGCGATGACGACGCCGATGCCGAGGATCGACATGAGCGTGGAGACGCGGCGCGCTTTCAGGTTGCCGATGTTGTACTTGAGCGGAATCATCAGACCACCCTCCTCAGACCATCGACGACGCGCAGGTTGGAGGCGCGCAGCGCAGGCAGGCCGCCGGCGATCAGGCCGACCCCAACGGCCGTGGCCATGCAGACGGCCAGTGTCTTCGCGTGCACGCCCAGGTTCTGCAGAAAGCCCTGCGTCATCTTTCCCGCGTCGACGAAGATGAACAGAAAGTGGGCGCCGTAGCTGCCGATGGCGCCGCCGATCGCGGTGAGCAGGATGAACTCCGTGAGCATGATCGCGAGCACGAGGCGCTGCTCGAACCCGATCGCCTTGAGAACGGCAATTTCCGTGACGCGCTCGCGGGCCGACATCGACATCGTGATCGCCGCCAGCAGGACCACCATGAAGATCGCGCAGGTGGAGACGGCGGTGAAGAGCAGCTTGACGTTGCCCATCATCGACATGAAGTTCTGCTGGAACTCTTTCTCGGTGAAGGTCTCCGTCGGATAGTC
>Ga0233356_1000019_pt1 | contig 83272 bp, 69 predicted proteins | sample GEONSFMMS_FD_180700 | JGI IMG/M metagenome (GOLD analysis project Ga0233356, IMG submission 180700) | Soil microbial communities from Shasta-Trinity National Forest, California, United States - GEON-SFM-MS | ecosystem: Environmental > Terrestrial > Soil > Temperate forest > Bulk soil | place...
GATGCGCGGCGCGGATCGAATCGGCAGGTCCGACGGCGACGATCGTGCCGTTCGACGTGACCAGCGACCAGTTCGCCTGCGGCGCCTGCGACGATCCGGCAAGCACCGTTCCACCGGCGAAAATCGTTTCGGGCGCGGGTACATTCGTGGTCGAGGTCGGCATCGTGCAGGCGGTGAGGGCGAGGAAGAGTAGCGCAGCGGCGCATCGCTGGGACGTCATCCGCGAATCGTATCGGAATAGCGCCTTCCGCGGCGGGCGTTGCTCCGTGCCCTTGCGCATTCCGTTCACGCTCGCCGCGGTGCTCGTCGCTGCATCTGCCTCCGCCGCCTCGTTCAGCGCCGCCGACGTCCCCTCGGCGCACATCCGCCAGACCGGCAAGGTGGTGATCCAGAATGACCGGCGCGGCATCACGGCGTATCACTTCTTCGGCGACATCCGCGAATCGCTCTTCTCGCTGCGATCGATGCGGACCGCGCTTCGCTACACGCCGTTCGGAGCCGCGCTTTTCAACTCGACCGCGCCTGTGACGACGCCGATGCCGGCGTATCTCTCCTCGCTCATCGCCGACGCATCGAAGCAGCACGGCGTCGATCCGCGCCTCGTCGCCGCGATCGCCGCGCGCGAGTCCGCCTACAACCCTGCCGCCGTCTCACCCGCGGGCGCCGGTGGCGTCATGCAACTCATGCCGGCCACGGCGCGATTCATCGGAGTCGACAACGTCTTCGACGCGCGCCAGAACGTCTTCGGCGGCGTTCGCTACCTTCGCACGCTCCTCGAGACTTTCCGCGGCGACCTCGACCTCACCCTCGCCGCTTACAACGCCGGCCCCGGCGCCGTGCAGAAGTACAACGGCGTACCGCCGTATCGAGAGACGCGCGAGTACGTGCGGATCGTGCGAGCGCGATACGAAGCAGCGCTACGGTAAATGCGACGCAATTGAGAATTGAGGCGCACGTGTTGGCCGAGCCTTGGGCAACCAACGCCGCCGGCCGTGCCGGCTACCCCTCGCCCCACTTCAGCTTCGTTCGCAGCACGTCGAAGTAGCTCTTGTTTGGGGTGCGGATCAGCGTCACCGGGTTCGGCGACTTTTTAACGCACACCGTGTCGTGTTCGGCGATCGGGAGTCCTTCCTGGCCGTCGAGCGTGAGGAAGATTTCCTGATTCGGGGTGGCGATGCCGATCTCGATTTCGAGCGTGTCGGGGAGGACGACCGGGCGGTTGGTCAGCATGTGCGGGCAGATCGGCGTCAGCACGACGGCGCCCATGGTCGGATAGATGATCGGGCCGCCGGCGGAGAGGTTGTACGCGGTCGATCCCGTCGGTGTGGCGATGATCAGGCCGTCGGCGCGGAAGGACGACATGAACTCGCCGCCGACGGTAACGCGCATTTCGATGATGCGTGCCAGCGCACTCTTGTTGATGGTTGCGTCGTTGAGGACGCGATAGGTGCGGTGATCGCGTCCCGGGCCGCGCACGGCGACGTCGAAGGCCACGCGCTCTTCGCTCTCGTAGTCGCCCGTCAGCACGCGCTCGAGCACTTCCGGGAACTGCTCCACGCGCACCTCGGTGAGAAATCCGAGAGTGCCCATGTTCACGCCGAGGATGGGAACGTTGTTGGGAGCGTGGCGCGCGACGGAGAGGAGCGTGCCGTCTCCGCCGAATGTCATCAACAGATCGGAGTGCTTGCCGAGATCGCCCTTAGCCACGCACTTGCCGCGATCGCCGAGCTTGTCCGCGGTGGCGTAGTCGAAACAGACGCCGAAGTCGCGCGCACGGAGATCGGCGGCCACCTTCGCGGCGAATTGCAGCGCCTCCTCCGAGGTGATCTTCGCGGAGATACCAATCGTCTTCACGTGAGGAAGTTTACGCGAACAGCCTGCGCGTATAGCTTCCGTTCATGACTGCCGTGGGAGACTGCGCCGATTTATGTGCGGCATCAATGGGATCGTTTCTTTCAGGGCCGGCGCGCCGCCGATCGACGTCGATGAGCTGACGCGGACGCGCGAAGCGATGCACAGCCGCGGTCCCGATGCCGCCGGCATCTGGCTCTCGCCTGATGGCCGCATGGGCCTCGGACATCGCCGTCTTTCGATCATCGACGTCAGCGAGCGTTCCAACCAGCCGATGGTCAGCCGCGAGGGCGACCTGGTGCTCACGTTCAACGGCGAGATCTACAACTTCCGGGAGTTGCGGGAGGAGCTCGAGCGCGACGGCGAGATATTCGCGACGACGTCAGACACCGAGGTCGTGTTGCGGATGTATCGCAAATTCGGTGAAGCGATGCTGCCGCGGTTGCGGGGCATGTTCGCGTTCGCGATCTGGGATGCGCGAACCAACACGCTTTTCCTGGCGCGCGATCCGTACGGGATCAAGCCGTTGTACTACGCCAACGATGGCGGGACTTTTCGGTTCGCCTCACAGGTGAAGGCGATTCTGGCTGGCGGCGGCGTTTCCGCCACGCGCGATCCCGCCGGCATCGTGGGCTTCCTGCTACGTGGTCATGTGCCGGAACCGTTCACGATGTACGAGGCAATCCGACAACTGCCGGCAGGAAGCTCGATGGTCGTAACGCGCGATGGGGCGTCAGAGGCACGGTCATATTTCTCGATCGCGACGGTACTTCTTGACGCCGTGAACGAGCATGGTCGTTACAGCGACGAGGAGCGCGCGGCCATCATCGCCGATGGCGTTCGCGAATCGGTCCGCTACCATCTCGTCTCGGATGTTCCCGTCGGAGCGTTTCTTTCTTCCGGCCGCGATTCGAGCACGATCGTCGCGCTGGCCGCGGAAACGGGCCTCTCGCTGCAGACGGTCACGCTGCGCTTCGGCGAGTACATCGGCACCGAGAAGGACGAGGCGCCGCTGGCCGCGCAGGTGGCCATGCAGTACGGCACGACGCATCGCACGTCCACGTTGTGTGGGGAGGAGTTTCGAGCAGAATTGCCGCGCGCACTGGCCGCGATGGACCAGCCGTCGTTCGATGGCTTGAACTCCTACTTCGTCTGCAAAGCGGCCGCGGAGCTGGGATGGAAGGTGGCACTCTCCGGCACGGGCGGCGACGAGCTGTTCGGCGGCTATACGACGTTCCGGATCATCCCGCGCGTCGTTCGGATGTTCGGAGCGTTCAGGAAGACGCCCCGCACCGCCTCTGCGTTTCGGCGAATCTACGGCCGCATGACCACCAACCCTGCGCGGTTCAGTCCGAAGACCGCGTACACGTTGCAGTACTGCACGTCGTACGAAGGCGCGTATCTGATGAAACGGGGACTTTTTCTGCCGGACGAAGTCGCGTCGATCGTCGGTGAAGACGTCGCCCGCGAAGGTCTGATGCGGCTAAACCTGCTCGATTCCATTCGCGACACGATCACTCCCGATCCCGGCACGCCCTTCGCGCGCATCGCGGCGATGGAGTCCGCTCTCCTCCTGCGCAACCAGCTCCTTCGCGATATCGATTGGGCCTCGATGGCGCATTCGCTCGAAGTGCGCGTCCCGCTGGTCGACGCATTTCTCCTCCGCAAAGTGGCGCCGGCGGTGTTCTCGACGAAGAGACGCGATGGCAAGGAGCTCCTGTCCCGCTCCCCGAACCGCCCGCTGCCGGAAGCGATCCTCACCCGAAAGAAAACCGGTTTCACGATCCCGAACGTGGCCTGGCTCGACGACCGCCGCCACACGCAGCAGCATTTCGGTACGCGTCCATGGGCGCTCCACATCCTCGAAGCGGGCGGTCACGCGGCGATCGTCTGAGAGAACTGTTAGCATCTTGCCAAAGCACAGACAAGTGTCTGTGCCACACCAGCTCTCCCTGTAACAGCATCCCTCGAATACGGCAGGGTTAATGTGGCACAGACACTCCTGTCTGTGCCGGTGAGGCTCGGGACCGTTGAGCTACTGCCGCACCTTCTTCAGCGCTTCCATCTCCAGCGCCACGACTTCCTTCGGCAACGGCGCGTAGCCGAGCTGCGGCGCGAACTGCTGCCCCTCGGTCAAGGCCCAGCGCATGAAGTCGACCATCGTGCGCGAGCGGGCAACATCCTTCGGCGATTCTTGCAGCAGGATCCATGTGAAGGACGAGACCGGGTAGACATTGTGGCCGGGTGCGTTCGTGATCGAGACGCGGAAATCCTTCGGCATGTTCTTCGCGGCGGCCGAGGCAGCGTTCGAAACGGTCTCGGTCGAGGCGCGCACCCACTCGCCGGCAAGGTTCTGCACCGCGCCGTACGAGATCTTGTTCTGCAATGCGTAGATCAGTTCGACGTAGCCGATCGAGCCGGGCGTCTGTTTGACGAGTCCCGCCACGCCTTCGTTGCCCTTCGCGCCGACGCCGGCAGGCCAGTTGACCGAGGTCGCGACACCAACAGTTTTCCGATACTCCGCCGAGACCTTCGAGAGGTAGTCGCACCAGATGTAGCTCGTGCCGGATCCGTCGGAACGGTGCACGACGGTGATGTCGGCGTTCGGCAGATTCACGCCGGGATTCGAGGCGCGGATGGCGGCATCGTTCCACTTCGTGATCTTGCCGAGGAAGATGTCGGCGAGGACAGGACCGGTGAACTTCAGCTCCGCGCTGACCTCGGCAACGTTGTAGACCGGCACGACGCCTCCCAGGACCGTCGGCAGGTGGATGATGCGGAAGCCGGCGGCGGTGATCTGATCGTTCGTCATCGGTCCGTCCGAAGCGCCGAAGAAGACGGTGCCGGCGGAGAGCTGGCGGATGCCGCCGCCGGAACCGATCGACTGGTAGTTGATCTCCACGTTCGAATGCATCTTGTTGTACTGGTCAAACCATTTCGAGTAGATGGGATTCGGGAACGTGGCGCCGGCGCCGTTGATCTTCATGGTTTGTGCGGATGCAGCAGTCGCTAGCAGCGCGATGGCCGCGAAGAACAGCTTCTTCATTTGTTTTTCTCCTAGAGGTCTGCGCGATTTAGTGTTTTCAAAGGCATTGTTGATGGAGCCTTGGGCAGCCAACGCTGCCGGCCGTGCCGGCTAGAAGGAGATGAGCATCTTCACTTCGTAGTTGGTCGTGTTCGGAGCCGCCGGCGTGAGTCCGGTGCGCTTCAGCGAATCGCGGTCGAACAGGATTGCCGCCGTCTTGCCGCTCAGGTTCGGGACCCAGTAAGCGATTCCGTCGATGTCGCGCTTCTGCTTCTGCGAGTGGATGGCGTCGTTCGGCAGGTAATCGTCGTGGCGGATCAGCGCCTCCCATCCTTTCGTGCCGAGCTTCGGCGTCACCCAGAGCGACCAGCCCTTCCCGCTGACCTGCGGTTTGGTGGCCGAGGTGCGATCCTTCGCGCGAAGGAGATCGAAGCCGGCGTTGAACAGAGGATGCTCGTACGTAATTTGACCGATGTCGCGCTCGCGTTTCGCGCCTTGCACGTAATGATCCTCGTCGACGAACGCGGTCAGGCGGAGGCCCTTCAACATCGTCCCGCCGAGCGGGAACGGACGCACGGTGCCGCGCACCATGAACGCTTTCTCGTTGTTCGTCTCGGCTTTCGCGTAGCCCTCGCCGTTGTAGAAACCGGCGTGAACGTCGCCGTAGTTGCCGCCGAAGTTGTAGTGGCCGGCGATGCCTGCGTCGGCGGAGGGCAGTCCCGTGGTGCGCTCAGCGAAGATCGTTCCTTGAAAGCGGTAGCGGTAGATGCCTTCGGTGTAATCGGTGTACGGGTTCTGCTGGATGCCGGCGCGTAAAAAAGAGCCCTTCGTCGCCCAGTCATCCAGATTGAGCTGCACGTACGCGTACTTGAGCCGGAAGAGCTGGCTGCCGCTCAACGATGCACCCGTGCTGGTCTCGCGCGAAACGTCCGGCGTGATGCGGAAGGCGATCAGGTGATTGAGGTTGCCGGTGACGTTGATGTACGCACGCGTGATGTTGAACGAGCTGTTGTTGATGGTATTGCCGTCCGAATCCTTCGCCGCCGGGGATTCGACGTACGTGTAGTCGCCGAAAATCACCGCGTTGACGTTGATCTTCGGCGTGTCGTCGGGCGGGGTGTAGCCGGCGGCGGGCGTGACCTGCGCGACTGCGCTGGCGGCGATCATCACCGCTCCGATGAAACAGGCTGCCGAGTTGCGAATCCTCATTTGCTGCAAGCCTCCTTGTGTTGGCGGGATAGTAGGCCGAAGGCTGTGCGTTTGCTTGCGGCACGGGTAAATTCGAAGTGAATGAGCGGTACGATCTCCGCATTCGAGTGGGAGACCTGAATGTTCCGACGAATCGCCAACCTCTTCCGCGGCTTCCTGAACCTCTTCATCGGCGGGATGGAGCGCCAGAATCCCGAGGCGCTGCTCACGGTGGAGAAGGAAAACATCCGCAGGCAGATCGCGAACTACAACCAGGGTCTGGCCGCGCACGCCGGGCTCTGCGAACGGCTGATGACGCAGGTCAAACGGCTGGAGCAGGAAGAGCGCGAGCTGCGCGCGAAGACGGCCGCAAACCTGCGCGCCGGCAACCGCGATCTGGCCAGCCAGCAGGCGCTGCGCCTGCAGACCGTGCAGCGCGAGCTGGTCGAGAACCGCACCCAGCTCGAATCGGCGGAGGCGACGTACAAGGAGTTGCTGCGGGCGCGCGACGTGTCAGTGAAGGCGGCCCAGGCCAAGCTGCAGTCGTTGAAGAACAGCATCGATGACCTGAAGATCAAGCGCGCCACCGCGGAGCTCAACGAAATGGCCTCCGGGATGATCTCCCAGATCGGCGGCTCCGGCGATACGCTCAACCGCCTGCACGAGATGGTGGAAGAGGAGCGCGAGAAAGCCTCCGGCCGCGCACGCGTGGCCCGGGACACGCTCCACTCCGGCGACATCGAGATGCAGGAGCACGAGCAGAAAGCGCTCGCCGATCAGGCGCTGGAAGATTTCGCCTTGAAGGAAGGGCTGGTGCTCGAAGCGCCGCGGAACACGGTCACCATCGAGAAGGCGCCGCCGAAGAGCCTCGGGCCGAAGGGCGAGTAAGCACCCGCCCAGGAACGTTTCACGCGGAGACGCGGAGGGAACGGAGCCACTTGGCATCATCCCTGAAGGACACAGCCGTATCCCGACGAGGTGGCTGTTATGTTTGACGACGTCCTGATCGAATCTGCTGGCAAGGACAAGAAGAAAGGTGGATGGGTGACGGTGCTCATCTCCGCCATCCTGCACCTCGTGATCATCGGCGCCATCGTCGCGGCTGGACTTTACGTCAAGAAGAATCCGGAGATCATCACGAAGCCCATTCAGGCATTCGTCGTCTCGGCGCCGCCACCGCCTCCTCCCCCGCCGCCGCCCGCGGCATCGCATGCATCCACGCCGCACGTGCAACAGATCACGCCGCAGACCCATCAGACGTTCCATCAGCCGACGCAGACTCCGCGCGAAGTCCCGCAGGTCGACAACACTCCCACCGATACGACGGGCGGCCAGGAAGGCGGCGTCGTGGGCGGACAGGTTGGCGGTGTCGTCGGCGGCGTGGTGGGAGGCGTCGTCGGAGGAACGCTTGGCGGTACGCTCGGTGGCCAGCTGGGCGGACAGGTCGGCGGCACCGGCGACAAGGCCCTGCGCGTCGGCGGTGACGTGATGCCGCCCACCACCGTCAAACGGGTCGAACCTCTCTACCCTGATGTGGCCCGCAAGGCGCGCATCGAAGGCATCGTCATCCTTGAAACCATCATCGACCGCGACGGCAACGTCACCGACGTACGCGTGCTAAAAGGTCTCCCGCTCGGACTCGATCAATCGGCCATCGACGCCGTCAAACGCTGGAAGTTCAAACCGGGAACGCTCAACGGCCAACCGGTTCCTGTCATTTTTACCCTCACGGTGAATTTCACGCTGCATTGAAGTCAGTGACCAGTGGTTAGTGGCCGGTGGTCAGCAACCAAGAAGTCCTGACCCCTGGCCACTGACCACTGACCACTCAAAAAGGAGAAGTACATGGAAGGGATGAACAGCAATTTCAGCCTCCTGGGGATGTGGGCGACCATGAACTGGGTCGCAAAGGGCGTCGTCGTGGTTCTGGCGCTGATGTCGATCTGGTCGCTGACCATCGCCATCGAACGGCTGATCCGTTTTCAACGCGCCAAACGCGAATCGCTCGGCATCGCCCTCGGCGTCACGCCGCTGCTCAAGCAGCACAAGCTCGAGGAAGCGATCACGCTGACCGGCGATAAGCGCTACAGGCACTCGCACCTCGCGCGCGTGCTGCGCGCGGGGCTTACCGAGTTCCAGTACGAGACCACGCAAGCACTGCCCGACGACTTCGATATCGTCGCCTCCGGGCAACGCGCCATCGAGCGCGAGTCGCTGATGACCACCGCGGAAATGAAGAAGGGCCTCGGCAATCTGGCCACGATCTCCACGACCGCACCGTTCGTCGGCCTGTTTGGCACCGTGGCCGGCATCATCCACGCCTTCCAGGGCATGGCCATCAGCGGCTCGGGCGGACTCGGCGCCGTGTCGGCCGGTATCGCCGAGGCGCTGGTGACGACCGCCTTCGGACTGTTCGTGGCCATCCCGGCGGTGTGGCTCTACAACTACTTCCTCAACAAGGTCGAGCGCTTTCAGGTGGAGATGTCGAATTCGTCATCCCAACTCATCGACTACTTCATCAAGAACGAGGCGCGCGTCCGCGCCGGCGCGGCAACGGTCCGCTAGGAGTCGAGGATGGCATTCGGCGCCGGGGGCGGAAGCCCCGACGAAGTCAAAGGAGACATCAACGTCACGCCGCTCGTCGACGTCTGTCTCGTGCTGCTGATCATCTTCATGGTGGTCACGCCGATGCTGCAGTCGGGCGTCGACGTGGCCTTGCCGCAAGGCGCGCATTCGGAGAAGAAGCCGGGCAAGGAGTCGGACCTGATCGTGTCGATCAAGGTGGACGGCACGGTCTTCATCGGCCAGGATTGGATTCCCGACCGCGACCTGCCGCGCTACATGAAGGCGGAGCACGACAAGAACGCCGGCCGCAACGTTATGGTGAAAGCCGACAAACGAATCAACTTCGGCAAGGTGCGGATGGTGATGAAAGCCGCGAACGACGCCGACTTCACCGCCGTGTCGTTCCTGACCGAAAACCAGATGGCGGGGAAACAGATCGCGCAACAGGGAAAGTGAATGAGTGGTCAGTGGGCAGTGGGCAGGAAAAGAAGTTCTTCTGACCACTGGCCACTGACTACTGGCAACTTGGAAGGGTAAAGCACATGTCCATGTCCGCTGGCTCCAGCCACGGAGTTCGATCCGAAATCAACATCACGCCGCTGGTCGACGTGGTGCTGGTGCTGCTCATCATCTTCATGGTGGCTACGCCGATTCTGCAGATGGGTCTCGACGTCGAGGTGCCACCCAAGGTCGAGGTGACCGGCGCGCCGCCGCCCTCGGAACAAAATCAGCTCGTGATCACCGTCCGCGCGGACGGGATTTACCTCAACACGCTGAAACTGGCTGACGCCAAAGCGCTGCGCGATGCGGTCGCGCAACAGATGCTGTCGCGCCCGAATGTCGCCGACCGCGTCGTCTTCATCAACGCCGACGACACCGTGCCGTTCGACCGCGTCGTCGAGGCGATGGACGCCGCACACGAGGCCGGCGCGAAGAAGGTTGGCTTCCTGACGGATCAACCGGCGAAGTAGGACCTACTCCACTTTTTTCGCGAACTGCACGCTCGGATCCTGCGTCGTGTTGTCGGTCGTGGAGCCGTAGATGAACGCGCTTCCCGACGTGATCTGGATGGTGATCGTTTCGCCGCCGGCGAGAACGTAGCCGTCGAGGATCTCGGTCGATCCGATCTGGCGGAAAAAGGTCGGCCCGAAACTCTTCGACGTCGTCTTCACGACTACGCCGTCTTTGTTGCGAACGGTCACATTGAAAGCCACGCCCTGCTCTAGCGTGCGCACGCCAATGTTGAGGCGGAAGCGCGTGTCGGCGGGGGCGATCAGCACCCCGGTATCGCCGTTCTGCAGCGCGTCGGATGCCGCCATCGGCTCGAGCGCGAGGCCGGTCGTTCCTGCGGCGCCTGCGTCGTTGAAGACGCGGACGAGCGTGACGGGAAACGCGGAACCGGCGTCGGCGACGATGTCGGCGCTTCCGAGTCCGCTGGCGATGCCCATGGAGGGAAGCAGATCGGGATACGAAAGGCTCTTGCCTGCCGCAATCGAATAGGCGAGTGACGGATCGCCGGACGATCCCGACACGGCCTGCGTGTGGAAGACGATCTTGCCGGAGACCGCGCTGCTCTTTGCGTTGTAAAGCTGAACGGACGTCTTGAAGAACGCGCCGAGGCTGCCGGGGACGGAGCCGACGACGGGAAGGATGCGCGTTTGCGCGACCGGCGCGACGCTGACGAGCACCGAGACGGTGTTCGAGAAGAGCGAGGCCGTGTTGCAGCCGGTGATCTGATTGCGGGCCCGCACGCGATAGTAGTAGCGGTTCGCAGCCGCGTGCGTGAACGAGGCGAAGGTCGTGGCCACGTTCGAGGAAGTGACTGTCAGGAAATTCGCGTCGGTCGATTCATCGACGGCGTAGCCGGTGGCGGCGGTTACCGCCGGCCATGTGATCGTGTACTGCACGTCCGTATCGGCCGTGGAAGGGCCGCTGATCTGCGGCGCTGCGGGCGTCGTGCAGACAGGGGCCGCTGGATTGACGGTCAAATCCGCGGTTGCATTCGCGCCGCCCACGCCCGCCGGCAGTGTGGCCGTGATCGTGGCCGCGCCGACCGCGGCGCCGATGACGGTGAAATTGGCGGAATGCGAACCGCCGGCGATATCAACCGAGGACGGCATCGCGGCGATGCTCGGATTCGAAGACATCAGCGTCACGGTGGTATTCGACGCGACGTTCGCGCTGGTCTGCACCGTATACGTCGTCGATTCATTGACCGCAATCACCCGGCTGTTCGGAAGAATCGCCAGCGCCAGACTGGGGATGTTGATCGCGCCATTGACGAGTGAGAGATTCCCGGTACCGCTTGATTCCTTCGTCGCGCCACTCCCCGCCTGATCGGTGAGCTGGGTGAGCGCGGTGTCGAGAGTCAACGAGATCGAACTTCCCGGCGTGGCGGAAGGCGACAGCGTGAAGACGAGATGCGCAACCTGATCTCCGGGCGCCGGCGCATTCAAGGTGAACGGAATATGGTTCGTTCCCTCATCGAAAGTCATGAGGAGTGAAATCGCGCCTGATGAGGCGGGCATGAATTCGGAGATCGGCGTCAGCCCGGCCGTAATGCCTGCACGGGTGAACGTGACCGACTGCACGGCGGCAGCGGGCGCATAGAAGACGCGGATGCTGATCGACTGGATCTTCGAGCCGGCCGGTCTGTCCTGGCCAAGCGGAGTGCCGGCGATGTCGCGGATGAAGACCGGAACGTCGACGGTGTTGCCGGCGGCCGTCACGGTGCCAAGGGTCACCGCATCCTGTGCGGCGGCGGGGATGGCTGCGAGGAGGGAAAGAACGGCGGCTGCGAACAGCGTACTGCGGCGTTGCTTCGGGGTCATAGAACGGAATCCTTGGGGATATCGGTCAGCCGCGCACGTGCGGCATGAAGCCGCACGTGCGCGACGGATCAATTAAGAGCGGATGAACTTCACACCGGCGACCGCAAGCGCTGCGGCGAGCATAAGCAAAATGAGATGCGACATCGCGGGAACGCTCGGGACGACGGTGATGGCGCCGTTGACCAGAGCCAGTCTGGTGTTGGCGGTGGTTTCGATCGTCGCGGGGTGTCCTGCTTCGTCCGTAAGCTGCGTGAGCGTCGGATCCAGAGTCAGCGTGATGACCGTACCGACTGTCGCGGTCGGCGAAAGTTGGACCACGAGATGGGCAACCTGATTGCCCGGCGGCAGCCCGTTCAATGTGAATGGAATGAGGTTCGTCGACTCCTGAAATGTATCGAGGAGCGAGACCGATCCGGCGCTGGAGGGACTGTTTTCGAACGTCGGCGTCAATGGCGACGTGATGCCGGCGCGCGAAAACGAGATCGACTGCACCGCGGACGCTGGAGAGTAGTTCACCTTGATGCTGTACGACTGAATGCGCGATCCCGGCGGCTGATCGAGGCCGAGAGGCGTCGAGGACGTGTCGCGGATGTACACCGGCACATCGACGGCACCAAATTGCGGCCCGTTCACAATTCCCACGGTGACGATGTCCTGCGGCAGCGGGGCCCCAGCGTTGAGAATACCCGCCAGAAGGCTCACGAAAGCCGTGGCGCAAATGACCTGCAAAGACTTTGCGTGCAATTTCATCGTTTCTCTCCCTACCCTAATTCACTTGATGGCCGGGCGTGCGCGGCCGCGGCGAGGAATCGTCGCCGGCTGCTGTCCCGCGTACTTCGAGGTGTCCGTTGGCCACGGTGGCCTTGCTCGTTCCGCCCTGATTGCTGAGCATCGTCAGAAGCGGATCGATGCTGACGGACATGTTCGCGCCTGCGCCGGCGATCTCGATTTCAGCGACGATCGCCGAGCGCGACTCGTCGAACGAGATACCGCGCGGATCGTACGCAACGAGGTACGAGACGTCGTTACCCGAACGGCGCGAGGTCTCGAAGACCGTGGGGACGTCTTTCGCGGCACCGGCGCGGCGCACGATGACGTCGCCCACCGCGGCGTCACCGCCGACGTGAAGCTTCAGCGACATCGACTGCGGCGCGGCCGAGCCGCGGCTGGTCATCACGACCGGGATGAAGTAGCGACCGGCGCGAAGGACAGGCTTGCCGAGAGTGATGGAACCGGCAATCTCAGGAGCTGCATTGCCCACTGCCGTTGCGCGCGGGTTGTTGTTGATCGACTCCGGACGGTTGGGCTTCTGACCGCCGAGGAAGAGGTAATTGACCACATAGAAGATGTCGGCCGGATCGACGACGCCGTCGCCGTTCGCGTCGCCGGAGAGGACGCCTGCCGGGCCATGCGGGGCCGGGCCGCCGGTGAAGAGGTAGTTGATCAGGAAGAAGATGTCGGCCGGATCGATGACGCCGTCGTTGTTCGGATCGAAGACCTGGGCGTTGTAGGTGTAGCCGTTGGTCAGCGTGCCGGTGGAGGTGTCGGTGTTCGTCACGGTGACGTTGACCGCGCCCGCGGCGTGCGCCGGCGTCTTGGCGGTGATCTTGATCGCGCTGACGACCACGACGTTCGTCGCGGCCGTGCCGCCGAAGGTGACCGTCGCGCCGGCGGCGAAGTTGGTGCCGTTGATGGTCACGTTCGTGCCGCCGGTGACGGTGCCGAAGTTCGGAACGACCGAGGTCACGGTCACGACCGGGAGGACGCGATTGACGTTGGCCGACTTCGCATCGCTGCAGCCGGCGCTCGTGGTGACGGTGACGTTGATCGTCAGCGTGCCCGGCGCCGGGCCGGCGGTGAAGGTGATGCTGGGGGTGTTGTTGCCGCTGGTCAGCGTGCCGCCGGTGACCGACCAGGCGTAGGTCGCGCCAACGCCGGCGTTAGCCACGGAGGCGATATTGCCGGTCGAGCTGGTGGTGACGCTGGCCGGAGCGGTGATGGTGGCGTTTGGATTCGGATTGACCGTGACCGCCGTTGGGGCGGAGGCGGCGCTGCTGCATCCTGACGTCGTGACGATGACCGTGTAATTGCCAGACGCCGTGGCGCTATAGGTGTTGTTCGTCGCACCGCCGATCGGGTTGCCGTTGAGGTACCACTGATTGCCGCTGGCGCTGCTCGAAGTGAGCGTAACGCTTCCGCCGGCGCAGAACGTGGTCGGGCCGCCGGGGGTGATCGTCGGCGTGGCAGGGATCGGATTGACGGTGACGACAGTCGCAGCCGAGGCGGCGCTGGTGCAGCCGCTCGTCGTCACGGTGACGGTGTAGTTACCGGAGGCCGTTGCGACGTATGTGTTGTTGGTCGCTCCGCCGATCGGGTTGCCGTTGAGGAGCCACTGATTGCCGGACGCGCTGCTCGACGTCAGCGTGACGCTGCCGCCTGCGCAGAACGTCGTCGGGCCGCCGGGGGTGATCGTCGGCGTAGCCGGGATCGGATTGACGGTAATTGTCGTAGCGGCTGATGCAGCGCTCGTGCAGCTATTGCCGTCAGTCGTCGTCACGGTGTAGTTGCCGGATGCATTCGCAACGTACGTTACGGCCGTCGCGCCGCCGATCGGATTGCCGTTGAGCAGCCACTGATTGCCGCTCGCGGCGCTGGAGGTCAGCGTCACGCTGCCGCCGGCGCAGAATGTGGTCGGGCCGCCGGGGGTGATCGTCGGCGTGGCCGGGAGAGGATTGACGGTGACTACGGTCGCGGCCGAGGCGGGGCTGGTGCAGCCGCTCGCCGTCACCGTCACGGTGTAACTTCCCGAAAGGGTTGCGATGTACGTCTGATTCGTCTCGCCGCCGATCGGGTTGCCGTTGAGCAACCACTGATTGCCGGACGCGCTGCTCGAGGTCAGGGTCACGCTGCCGCCGGCGCAGAACGTCGTCGGGCCGCCGGGCGTGATCGTCGGCGTCGCGGGAATCGGATTGACGGTCACGGTCGTCGACGCGGAAGGAGCGCTCGGACACAACGCGGTGACGACGACGTTGTAGTTGCCCGAGGTTGTGGCGATGTAGGTCTGGTTGGTCTGACCGGGGAGGAGGGTCACACCGTCGTACCACTGGTTCCCGGTAGCGCTGCTCGATGTCAATGTGACGCTTCCGCCGGCGCAGAACGTCGTCGGGCCGCCGGGGGTAACTGTCGGCGTCGGCGGAACCGGTACGCAATTACTTCCCGGCAGACCGATCTGCCAGGCGCCTCGGCCATGCGTGGCCGCGCGGAGAATCCGGAAGGACGGCTGCAGGACGAGGTCGAAGACCGCGACTCGAGGCAGCAACGGATTCCCGAACGGATTCCACGATGCGCCGCTATCGGTCGAGACATACACGCCGATGTCGGTGCCCGCATAAAGGACGGTGACGCCCGGGAAGCCGGGATCACCGGAATCAGTCACGAAGCCGTTGACGGGGACGTTCGGAAGACCGGTGGCGGTGTTTCCGATCGACGTCCAGGTCGGAGTGGCGGCATTGAGATTGGTCGTCCGCCAGATCTGGCCGGCGGTCGAGGGGTTGGTGTAGTACGCCAGAGTGAGGTACGCGGTGTTGGCGTTGAGAGGATCGATGACGGCGCGAGCGACGTGCTTGTTGGTCGCGCTAGCCGTGGCATTCGTCGGAGCCACGAAGCCGGTATCGAGGAGCGGGTTCGCACCGGTCGTGGTGGCGAAGACCTTTCCGTTCCGAAGGCCGACGATGCGAACGTTGTCGTTTGTCGGAGAGATGCCGATCGCGGAAACCGCGACGCCGGCGACGATCGGATTCTGGCTGACGATGACCATCGTGTCGCCGCGGTCGGTCGACCGGTAAAGCTTGTTCGTTCCGAAATAGAGCGTGTTGGGCGTGCCCGGTCCGAGCGCCATCGGCGCATAGAAGAGGACCGTATCGGCGGAGAGGATTCCGTTCGAGAGCGTGAATGCGGTTCCGTCGCACGACAGCGTCGGATCGTTCGAGAATCCGCCGCCGCGGAACTCCCATGAGTCCTTGTTGGCATCGGGAGGCGGAAGGCACGTTCCGAGATTGGTGCGGTCGAAACCGATGAAGTTGTTCGTCTGGTTGAAGAACGTGTGGTACATCGTGACGTTCGTGGTGTCGGTGGAGCTCTGGTCGATGAGCGCGAAGCCGCCGTCGCCGCTCTCGGCCGAGACCCAGTTGCCGTACGACCCCTGCATCGCCTCGGTGCCGTTGTCCTGCGTTCCGCCGATGGTCATGAACTGGTCGGTGGGATGGACCGCCAGGCTGACGAACTGGATGGTATTGAGGCCGTTCGTGTTCTGGTTCAGCCACGCCGTTCCCGCGGCCGCATCCGGGCGCTTCCAGACGCCGCCGTCATTCACGAACCAGACGGTCGACGGTACGGTAAGAGGATCGATGGTAATCCCGTGCGAGTCAGCATGGAGTCCCGTGTCGTCGCGGGTGAAGGTCGTCCCGCCGTCGGCGGACCGCTTCAGAACGTCGGAACAGGTGCCGCGCGCGTTGCCGCCGATGTAGACGATGTTTGCGTTTGTCGGATCGACTCCGACAGGATTGTCGTACGAGCATTGACCGCCGCAATACCCTTCCGCGGCAGCAAGGGGAGCGCTCCATGTCACGCCGCCGTCAACGGATTTGCGAACCCGGCCGGCTTGGCCGATGCTCGAACACCCGGCAACGCCGGACGGCTCATTCGAGGCCACATACGCGGTGACTACCGCGCCGACCTTATTGATGGCCAGATGCATGACCAGGCCGTTGAAGCCCGGGAACAGGACCTGCGTGAATGTCGGCGTTGCAGCGAGCGCGTTGGTGGAACGCATGATGACGCCACCCGTCGCAGCGCCCGAGGTCGATACGAGCAGGTTGTTCGCATTGCCGGGCTCGAAGCACATGTCGAAGATCGACGTGTTGCCGGTCCCGGGATTGTCAAGGCTGCCGTCGGTATTGACGACGATCTTCTGGAAGGTCACCGTACCCGCGGCCGCGGTCGCGTTTGCGGAGCGGAAAACACCGCGAAGCGCGAGTGGGGGAATGGTATTGGAGAGGGCGTTTCCGGCCGCGCCGGCGACGCCCGCGGCGGTTGACACGAAGAGGTTGGCCGGGTCGATGGGATTGACGAGGATCCTCGAGATCGTACGGCCGTTGAAACAGTTGTACGTGAGTGCCGTCGTCGTGCCCGTCGTAATCTGTGGGTTGATCGGACCGACGAGAGTGGCCGTGGTGTCGGCGTTATCGATTCGATAAACACCTACGCCGAAATACGAGTCCGCTGAGTTGTTCGGCTCGCCCGTTCCGACGTAAAGGATCGTGGGATTGGAGGGAGCCAGCGCCAGCGCACCGATCGACAGCGATTGCGCTGTATCGAAGATCGGTGTCCACGTCGCTCCGCCATCGAGCGTCCGCCAGACGCCACCCTGCGCGGTGCCGAGGTAAACCTTGTTGGAGTTCGTCGGGTCGACGACGACGCAGGTCGAGCGGCCGCTCACGGGCGTCACGTTCGGGAACTGCTGCGTCTGACCGTTCGGAACCGGCGACGGGCCGAGGGCCATCCATCCGGGAAAAGGCACATTGCCTGGCCGGGTGGGAACCTGGTGTTCCATCTTCTGGATGGCTTGATTGCGCGTGGCGACGTCAAACGGTGCGGCCGGATCGATGCCGCGCAGAAGGCCGATGTATTCGTCGCGAAGACGAAGGTATTCAGCCTTGTCGATCCTTCCCTGCAGGTGCTGCGGGAGATCGGGATCGTACTTGTCGTTCTCGCCGATATCCTGAACCATCGGGATGAACGGGATGTGCGGGAGGCCCGCCGCGGCCGGCGTCTTCTTGCTGTCCGGCTGCTGCTGATCCGCGTCGGGCGACGCCGCGGGAACGAGCTTCTTGGTCTCGCCTTTTGCTTTCTTGGTCACAGCGCCGCTGACGGCCGATACAAACATCAACGCTACGAGCAATACCTGGAGGATGCGTTTCATCGTGTGTTCTTCCTTGAGTTTGAAGACGTCACTGGATCAAGAGGCGATATGAGGCTCCGAACGCGGTCGCGTATTTTGCGGCGGCAGGCGGGGACTCCGTAGTAAAGGATTGACTGAGATTAAGCGATGATTGTAGGACTTTACCATTAAGTTATCCGTGCTCGATCGGAAAAATCTCAGTTGACTTCCGGGCGTGGCGGACGCGGCCGCGGCGGCCTGGCCGTCCCGATCGTCGTGCCGCTCACTCCGAGTTTTCCGTTGGCGACGGTGGCTTTCGTCGTTCCCGTCTGATCCCCGAGCATCGTGAGCAGCGGATCGATGCTAATGGAAACGGCTGACTCGACCGGCTCGATCTCGATCTCCGCCACCACCGCCGAGCGCGAGACGCCGAGGTCGAGACCGCGAGGATCGTACGAGACGAGGTAGGAGAGGTCGTTGCCAGTGCGGCGGCTGAATTCGAACACCGTATTCAGATCCCTGGCCACGCCAGCGCGGCGTACCACTGCCTCGCCCACCCCCTCGGCATCGAAGTGAACCTCGAGCGACATCGTCTGCGGCACGATCGAGCCGGGACGGGCCGTCATGATGACCGGCACGAAGTAATGGCCGCCGCGTAGAACCGGAGTGCCGAGCGAGATGGAGCCGGCGATCTTCGGGCCTTCCGTTCCAGCGGCCATGGCGCGCGGCGCGTTGGGAAACGCGGCGGGCGTACTCGGACCGCCGAGGAAGAGATAGTTGATGATGAAGAAAATGTCGGCCGGATCGATGACGCCGTCGTTGTTTGCGTCGCCCGACAGAAGGCCGGCCTCGCCGTGCGGGGCTTGACCGCCCGTGAAGAGGTAGTTGATCAGGAAGAAGATGTCAGCCGGGTCGATGACGCTGTCGGCGTTCGGATCGAACACGATCGCCTGATAGCGAAAGCCGGAAGTCAGCGTGCCGGTCGAGGTGTCGGTGTTCGTCACACCAACGTTCACGGTGCCCGCTGCATGGGCCGGCGTCTTCGCGGTGATCTTGATTGCGCTGACGACCACGACATTCGTGGCCGCCGTTCCGCCGATGTTGACGGCGGCGCCGGCGACGAAGCCGGAGCCGTTGATCGTGATCGGACTGCCGCCCGCCGTCGTACCGAGGCCCGGCGCAACCGTGGTGACGGTCACCGGAGGCAGAGCGACGGTAACGTTGGCTGACTTCGTATCGCCGCAGCCGGCGCTCGTGGTCACGGTGACGTTGAGCGTGAGTGTGCCCGGCCCACCCGCCGTGAAGGTGATGCTGTTGGTACCGCTGCCGGCCGTGATCACGCCGCCGGTGATGCCCCAGACGTAGGTCGCTCCGGCGCCGGCGCTGGCAACGGAGGCAGTGTCGCCGGTGGCGTTGGTGATGACGCTGATCGGGGCGGTGATCGTCGCGTTCGGCCTCGGATTGACGGTGACGACGGTCGTGGTCCCGGCACTGATGCAGCCGGCCGTGGTCACGGTCACGGCGTAGCTGCCGGATGCGATGGCGCTGTACACCTGATTCGTCGCGCCGCCGATCGGATTGCCGTTGAGGAACCACTGATTGCCCGAAGCGCTGCTCGAAGTCAGATTCACGCTGCCGCCGGCACAGAACGTCGTCGGGCCGCCGGGGGTGATCGTTGGCGTGGCCGGGATTGGATTCACAGTCACCACGGTCGCGGAAGACGGGGTGCTGGTGCAGCTATTCGCGCCCGTGACCTTAACCGTATAGCTGCCCGACGACGTGGCACTGTACGTCTGATTCGTCGCGCCGCCGATCGCGTTGCCGTTGAGGAACCATTGATTGCCCGAGGCGCCGCTCGAGGTGAGCACGACGCTGCCGCCGGCGCAGAAGGTCGTCGGCCCGCCGGGCGTGATCGCCGGCGTGGCCGGAAGCGGATTGACAGTGACGAGGACTGGATCGGACGCGTTGCTGACGCAGCTGATCGACGTCACGGTGGCGGTGTAACTGCCGGCGCCGCTGGCGACGAAGTTCTGATTCGTGCCGCCGGTGATCGGATTGCCGTCGAGGTACCACTGGTTTCCGGACGCGCTGTTGGAACTGAGCGTGACGCCGCCGCCGGCGCAGAAGGTCGTCGCACCGCCGGCCGCGATGACCGGTTTGGCCGGAGTGGGGTTGATCGCGACGTTCGTCGCCGCCGATGAAGCACTGGAACAGCCGTTCGTCGTCACGATGACGGTGTAATGGCCCGCGGTATCGGCGCTTACGGTTTGATTGGTGGCGCCGGTAATCGCGGTTCCTTCGAGATACCACTGGTTGCCCATGGCGCTGCTGGAGGTCAGTGTTTTACTACCGGCGCTGCAGAACTGCGCCGTGCCGCTAGGGGTGATCGTTGGAGTGGCCGGGATCGCGTTGACAGTGACGATGGTGATCGCCGAGGCGGCGCTGGTGCAGGCGTTTCCGTCGGTTACCTTCACGGTGTAGTTGCCGGAAGCGGTTGCGGCGTACGCCTGACTGGACGCGCCGCCGATCGGGTTGCCGTTCAGGAACCACTGATTGCCGGAGGCGCTGCTGGACGTCAGCGTGACGCTACCGCCGGCGCAGAAGGTGGTCGGTCCGCCGGGAGTGATCGCCGGAGTGGGCGGAAGCGGGTTGACGGTAACGGCTGTCGACGATGACGGAGCGCTCGAACATCCGCTCGTCGTCGCGACCACGTTGTAATTGCCGCTCGCGGTCGCGACAAATGTCTGGCTTGTCTGACCAGCAAGAAGAGTCGCGCCGTCGTACCACTGGTTGCCGGTGGCGCTGCTCGAAGTCAGATTTACGCTGCTTCCGGCGCAGAAGGTGGTTGGTCCGCCGGGAGTGACGGTCGGAGCCGGCGGGATCGCGCTGACGGTCACGGCAGTCGACGCCGATGGCGCGCTCGGACAACCACTCGTCGTCACGACGACGTTGTAGTTGCCGGTGGTGGTGGCGAGGTAGGTCTGGTTGGTCTGTCCGGCCAGGAGGGTCGCGCCGTTGTACCACTGGTTGCCGATGGCGCTGCTCGACGTCAGCGTGACGCTGCCGCCGGTGCAGAACGTGGTCGGACCGCCCGGCGTAACCGCGGGCGTGGGAGTGGCGGCGATGGTGACGCTGCCCGATGCCGACTTATGACATCCGCCGGCTTCGACGATGGCGAGCGTCAGGCCGACGCTTCCGGATGCGCCCGCGGTATACGTCACCGATTGCGACGCCGCGCTGCCAACGATGGTCCCGTTCACAATGGACCAGGCGTAGCTGGCCGCGCCGGCCGGACCGCTGGCGGTATTGCCGGTGGAGTTCGCGCAGACCTGCGACGGCGTAGGCGTGATCGCGATCGGTGCGCTGCAATCGGCGACCGAATAGCAGATGGTGACGTCGTTCAGCGCCGGCGTCTGTGTCGTATCGGTGGTGGCCAGGAAGGCTTTGTATCTGAGGTAGCGGAAGCCGTAGAACTGGCTGAGCGATGCACCGGAGGTTGTGAAGAATGTCGCTGCAGTCCCATCGGGACCGACGAAGGTGAATGGTCCGCCCGATGAGTTGCTGGCCGCCGCCTGGAACTTCAGCGAGGTGTTCGCCGGAACGGTCGCGGCCCACGACAGGGCCGACCAGATCGGCGTCGCTCCCGGTGCCGGGTTGGCGTCTTTGAGCGCCGAGACGAAATCGCCGGATGTCGTGAAGGCGATCTTCACGTACGTCCTGAATCCGAGATCGACGAGCGATCCTATCCAGGTACCGCCGCCGTCTGTCGACGAAACGCTCTGGCCGTTCGCGTACGGGCTGCCGGAGCTGAAGGTGAGCGCGTACGAGCCCGTGGACGGGTTCGCGACCGGACGCACGATCAGCGCATAGGTCGTCCCTGCCGTCACCGTTGCCGGGTTCGCGAAGGTGGCGGTGAGGTAGCCCGCTGCGGCGCCGTTGGTTCCGGTGAGCGTTGCCGTGGCCAGGTCGGGACCGGTCGGCAGATTGCCGCTCGTGGCCCGCAGCGAGAGCGTGAGATTCGGGAACGTTCCCGTGCAGGCGGAGCAAAATACGTTGACGTCCGCCCGTGCCAATGGCCCGGTCAGTCCGGCGGTGAAGGTCTGGCCGCCCCAGTTGACGGTATCGACGCCGGAGCCGCTACTGCTGAGACTCGTATTCTGCTGGTCGAGATTTGGCGTGTTGAGAAGGATGACAGCGCCCGGCGTGCTCGTAAGGTCCGTGTTGGTCGGGACGCCGGTCTGAAAGTCTGCCTGAGCTGTGTCGAGCAGGCAGCCGCTCGCCGGCGCGCTGCTCAGTGAGAAGTCTTTCGTGGTGGTATTGCCGTCGGTTACGACGATCGTGGTGGCGGTGCCGGTGTTGTAACCGGGCGCCGTGACCGCGATATCGGAGTACGTCCCCGACGGGATGAGCGGGAAGGAGTAGGCCCCGCTGCCGTTGGTGGTCGCGGTTCTGCTTCCGAACGATATGGCTGCGCCGACGATCGGAGCGCCGCCCACGGTGGCGGTCACCGTTCCCGACACGTTTCCCGTCGCGACGAGCATGCAAGCAGACGGTCCGTAATTGAACGACCCGATGCGCGTCTGCCAGTTGCCACCGACCGTGGCGTAGTACTCGTTGGTGAACCAGAACGTACAGCCATCGGGATCGAGCGACATGGCGGAGTAGTCGCCCCACCGGTTGCTGCTGTTCTGCGAGCCGGTCCCCTCGATGAGCGACGTCTCCGTCTGCGGAAGAGAATTCACGGGATCGGCGGAGAGACGTCCCGCGTAGCGGATGGCCGGGAAGAGCGTTGAAGTCGAGGCGCTGTAGCCGAGGGCCATGTTCCCCGCGCGGTCAACGGCCAGGCTGGGCATGTACCGGTTGATCGCGTCCGGAGCGTGCGTGGCCGCCTGCGCCGTATTCGCGGCGATCGAACCGGCGCTCACATTGGTCTGGTAGTAACGAACGGCCGCGACCCCTGCAGTGGAGGGATTGCGAACGGTGTGAGTCAGCCACAGCGACTCGACACCACCGAGGTTCGTGTACTGGTTCTGCATCATCAACTGCGTGTCGAGAGTGTCGTTGTTATTGCCGCTCTTCGCAGGCACGGTGCTGGGCGCGGCGATCCAACTGGAAGGCGCGATGGTGACGAAAGGGCCATCGAACGTGGAGAGTGAGATGCGGTTCCAGTCCACGTGGAACTTGTACGTCGAGACGGCGTTGCTGAAGTTCCAGACCGTCGAGAAATAGTTCGGCGAGCCCGGGGGCGGCGTCCCGGCCTGAAGACGGGCGTTGCTGGGCAGGAGCGCAAACTCGGAGGCCGGCGGATTGAACTGAACGACCTGAATACTCGGAGCGCCTGCGTACATCTGCGCCTTATTGAGCACCCACGCTCTCGTCCCCTGAAAGGTTCCGGTCGCGGGAAAGCCGAACATGTTCGCCGACATGTAGATGCCGTCCGGCCAGATGCCGAGTTTCGGGTAATCGTTCAACAGGTCGGTGATGTGCAGTGAGTAGAAGTTCCATCCGCCGGAAATAGGGTCTCCGGTTTTCGAAACCGCGAAGCACTGGTACGACCCTGGCGGATTGACGACATTCCCGCCGCTGAGCACGAAGGCGAAGTCGGTAATGACCCAGCGATCCTCGAACGTGTCGTAGAGGATGATCGGGTCACCGAAGTTGTTCGTGTCGCACAGGTTCCCGAAGTGGCCCTGCGACATCAACGTGTTGAAGGTGAACGCGGCCAGCGGCGCGCCGCCGGACTTACTGTAGACGCCGATGGAGGCATTGACGGCTTGGATGTAGTGATTGGGGCCGACGTCGCCGACCGTATCGGGTGGCCGCCCAGAGCCCCAGTTGGCGAAGTCGAGGCCGGGAAAGCTTGCTGATGGCGAAGGGGCAGGAACGTTTAGCGCCGGCGCCGCAGTGCCGCTCGTCGGAGGAACGACGACCTTTCCCTCGATGGTGACGGGGTTGACCACCGGTCCTTCGCGCTCGGGCCGATCTTCACGGATCGGTGGCGTCTGCGGAAGCAAGCGCAGGTCGAGCTGAGGACTTCCCGCACGCCGCATCGAACCTTCCGTCGGCGGACCCGCGGAGCCCGGACCCGGCGCCGCTACGAGCTCGCCATCGGATAGGGACTTGATTCCCATCCGGTTCTTCTGAGGTTTAGGCCGCGGCGATACCGCGATCGCAACTCCCGGCTCCGCTTTGTACACGCGCACCGCGGCCGGCTTTTTCTTCGGATGCTTGCTCTGCTTCTTCGCGGCCGCGGACGCTTCGATCGTCGAGAGCGACATCAGCGTCAGAAGCACGAAGTGCAGGGCGCGTTTCATGTAGGAAGGTTCCTCGTTATTTGCAGCGACGATTGGATGGGCATAGTACGCGAATCAGCGCCGCTCGTATTCCTTCGTCAGAGAATGGCGGTCGAGCCTTGAGCAACCAACGCCACCGCGAAGAGGACGGCGGGCAGATGCGCGCGCTCCCAGGACTGCCCGCTCGCCCGGACTGACCTGATTCGCAAATGGCGGCCGAGCCTTGGGCAACCAGCGCCGCCGGCCGTGCCGGCCTGGCGGAGGCGCGTCGGAATCGAACCAACCTTTCGACGCTTCCGCGCCGAAACAACGGTTTTGAAGACCGCGGGAGCCACCAGACCCCATTCGCCTCCTCGGAGGACAGAAGAACTCCGACGATAACATCCGACGCTACCGCACGCGCGCGCCAACGAAGAATCCGTTCACGTTGAGGCCGGGGTTTCGTCCGGTCAGGCCGCCGTTCGAGATGTGGAAGAAGCGATAGCCGGCAATGAGCGGCATCCGCGCGTTCGGGAAGATCACGACGCCCAATCCGAGCTGCGAGTTGAAGTTTCCTTTCGACGTCGCCGCCGGAATGCGCCTGTTCGACCACATCGGACCGGTGCCGATGTCGACGTACGGCCTGAGCGTGTTCGACGACGTCCGCCAGTAGTTGCGGAGGAAGAAGTGCGCCCATTCGGCGCGCACGGAATCGTCTGGATCGCCGTACGTGTAGCCGAACCAGCTCCGCGGCTGGCGAACGTCGGCGTAGTCGATGTCGACGCCGGCGCGCGCATCGGGCAGATAGCGTTCGATGTACTTCAGGAGTTGCGGCCGGCCGGTCAGCTCGAAACTGATCGTGCGGAATCGCGATTGGCCGTGACGGTTCGTCTCGCTCTTGGCGTTGCCGAGGTAGATGTTGAAATCACCGGCAACCGCGGGAGAAGAGAGCAGTAGCAGGAGAATGGTGCAGACGAAGTGACGGACCATGGCGGCGCATTCTAGACGGGCTGGCACTGCGCGTGAACAAGCTCAGCCGGGAGGGCGCGTCATGATGGATCGACGGCAGTCCGACAACCGCAACATCCTTTCGCGCTTCGCGAGCGCGGCCACCGCGTGGACCGGCTCGACGGCAGCGTTCGTGACCGCGGCCCTCATCATCATCGTCTGGGGTGTGACCGGGCCGCTGTTCGGCTACTCCGACACGTGGCAACTCGTGATCAACACCGGCACGACCATCGTCACGTTCCTGATGGTCTTCCTGATCCAGCGATCGCAGAACAAGGACGCGCTGGCAGTGCAGCTCAAGCTTGACGAGATCGTGGCGGCGATGGAAGGCGCGAGCAATCGTCTGATCTCCATCGAAGACCTTTCGGAGGAGGAGCTGAAGGTGCTGCGCATCCACTACAAACGGCTGGCGGAGATGGCCAAGCTCGACACGAAGATCACCGAGTCGCACTCGGTCGAGGAAGCCGAGGCGCGGCACAATTTCAAGAGGGATCGGCGAACGCGGGGGAAGAAAGGCGAATGAACCACAAAGGCACAAAGGTCACGAAGATTTCTTTGTGTCCTTTGTGCCTTTGTGGTGAAAATATTCTTTCAAGCCGCCCCGACCAACTCTGCAAACTTCTTCAAATCGATGTTCCCGCCGGAGATGACGGCGACGATCGGACCTTCAGCCTTCCCGCTCAACGCTGCCGCCACAGACAACGCGCCGGCGCCTTCGGCGATCACGCGCACCTTCTCCGCCACCATGCGCATGGCGCGTTTGGTTTCGTCGAGCGTCACCACGATGGAGCCGTCGACGATGCCTTGCATCCGTTCCCACATGCGCGGGAAGACGCTCTTGCCGCCGGCGCCGTCGACGAACGACGGCTGAAATTCTTCGAAGACCTGCGCCGAGCCTTTCTCGAATGAGCGCGCACCCGGCGCGGCTGTCTCCGGCTCCGCGCCGAGGATCTTCACGTGCGGCGCGAGCTGGCGGATGGAACTGCCGATGCCGGAGACAAGTCCGCCGCCGCCGATCGCCGCGATGACGGTGCGCACCGACGGCAGATCTTCGAGGATCTCCAATCCGAGCGAGGCGTTGCCGGCGATGAAGTTGTGATCGTCGAACGGATGGATGAACGTCCCCTCGACGCCTTCGACCGCGCGCTCGTCCATCGCGCGCCAAGCGACGTCGAACGGAACCTTCACGATGCGCGCGCCGAGGTCGCGCATGCGCTCGATCTTCGTCTCAGGCGCGGTCTCGATCGCCACGACCGTGCACGGAATCCCGTACTGGCCGGCCGCGTACGCGACGCCCTGTCCCGCATTTCCGGCGCTGATGGTCCACACGCCTTTGGCGCGCTCGTCGGGCGTGAGCATGGCCACGGCATTGGCGGCGCCGCGGATTTTGAACGCGTTGATCGGCTGCAGGTTGTCGAGCTTGAGCCAGATCTCCGGCGCCGGAGTTCCGTGCCGAAACTTGATGAGCGGCGTGCGCGTGATGACGCCGCGAATCCGTTCGCGGGCAGCGTAAATCTCATCGAGCGTGACGGGGCGGACGGGAGGTGCGGCGGTCGGCATGGGGCCGTATTGTAGGACGCGGATCGGACAGTGCTGTAACCCTGTGAGAAACGAGTCCTGAAGCCACCTGCCGCGCATCAACGCCGGAAACGGGGCCTACAATCGCGGCCGGTGAAGCGGCGCGATTTGGTTCGTCACATACTGAGCCACGATTGCATTCTCGATCATGAGGGTGGACGGCACACCGTGTTTGTTAACCCTTCTAACAACCGGACGTCATCGGTGCCGCGGCACACGGAGCTCAAGAACGGTTTGGTGCGGAAGATATGCAGCGATCTGGCAATCCCGGATCCGTTCCGGCGCAGCTGATCACTTCGCGGAAACAACCATCGGTTCGCGAATGAGCCGTGACGTATCCAAACCCTTCAACGCGAGTCGGCGGTTTGTCTCGAGAATCAGCTCGACAGCCTCACGCAAGTTCTCACGAGCTTCCTCCAGCGTTTCGCCCTGCGTGTTTGCTCCGGGCAATTCTGCGGCGAAGGCTATGTACCCGCCCTCTTCCGCTTTCTGAAAGACAGCTGTGAAGGTGTTCATGCGCTCGAATGTAGTCGAAAGGGAAGTCATTTCAGGCTCGCAAAAGTGTCAAGACATGTAAAGGTGTCCAAACACGTATACGTTACTACTGTCTCAATGATCCGCAAATTTCATGAGCTTCCACGGATTAGCCACAAGCTCTGCGAGACGCGCCTGCCCGCCTATCGCACGATCGTCTCTTCGCGCCGTGGTCCCGTCGAGATGATCGACGCGGGACACTCCACCTCATCCTCGATGAAGCGGACGTAATCCTTCGCCGCCTGCGGGAGGTCGTCGTACGAGGTGATACCGGCCGTCGGCTGATTCCAGCCTTTGAGCGTGCGGTACTCCGGCTTGTAGTCGTGATGCGCGACGGCAAATGCCGGGAACGTCTTCCAGACTTCGCCGCGGACGTTGTAGCCGATGCAGACCGGGATTTCCTCGAACTCGTCGAGCACGTCCAGCTTCGTGAGCGCGATCGCGTCGAGGCCATTCAGCATCGCCGAGGTGCGGAGGACGGGCAGGTCGAGCCAGCCGGTGCGGCGCGGACGGCCGGTGACGGTGCCGAACTCGTTGCCGCGCGCGCGGAGATGCTCGCCGGACGCGTCGTTCAGCTCCGTCGGGAATGCGCCTCCGCCGACGCGCGTCGTGTACGCCTTCGCCACGCCGATCACCCGATGAATGTGCTTCGGCGCGACGCCCAGTCCGGTGCAGACGCCGCCGACGACCGTGCTCGATGACGTCACGTACGGATAGGTTCCGTGATCGATGTCCAGCATCGCTCCCTGCGCGCCCTCGAACATCACCTTCTTGCCGGCCCGGATCTGCGCGTTGATCAGCAACGTGCCGTTCGTGATGCGGTCGGCCAGCACCTCGCCGTAGCGCGTGTAGTCGTCGTAGAGCTTCTGCGGGTCGTAGCCGTCCTTGCCGTAGACCTTCAGCACTGGATTCTTCTCCGCGCACGCGAACTCGATGCGGTCGCGCAGGACGTCCGGATCGAGCAGGTCGGAGACGCGGATGCCGTAGCGGCTCACCTTCGTCTCGTAGGCTGGACCGATGCCGCGTCCGGTCGTGCCGATCTTCGCCTCGCCCGCCGCTTCCTCGCGCGCCAGATCGAGCGCCTTGTGGTACGGCAGGATGACCTGCGCGGAATCGCTGATCTTGAGGTTGGTATCGATCACCACCCCAAGCGCCCGCAGCTTCTCGATCTCGTCGAGCAGCGCCTCGGGGTCGATCACCATGCCGTTACCGAGGATGCAGAGCTTGTCCGGGTGAAGGATGCCCGACGGGATCAGCCGCAACGCGAAATGTTTCTCGCCGAATTTGACCGTGTGGCCGGCGTTGTGGCCGCCCTGGTAGCGCGCCACGACGTCGAAGGTTTCGCAGAGAAGATCGACGATCTTCCCCTTCCCTTCATCGCCCCATTGGGCTCCGATGACGGCCAGGTTCTGCATGCGGCGCGGAGACTAGCACGATGGGAGCGCGGGCATCTTGCCCGCAGCTTTCTTCACAGCCCGCGCGTCGTCGGCAGCGGGCGGGACGCCCCGCGCTCCCAGCGCGGTTCGCAATTTGCTGACGCGGGTCTATAGTTCTGCGAGCGAGGAATCTGATGGATCTTCACAACACGACCGCGACCGCTCCGCATCCGATCTATTCGCCGACCCCGGTGCCGGTCGAGCAGTTCATCGACGGCATTCGCGAGCTGTCGGCCGGCCTGATCACGAAGCAGAAGATCTACGACTTTCTCGCCACCTACGAGATCCGTTCCGAGGATCTGGAGCGCTACAAGATGTGGCTGCCGGACCGGCACACGCGCAACAAGGTCTTCCGCAACGAGATGATCGAGGCGATGGTGATCTGCTGGCCGATCGGCGCGATCACGCCGCTGCACACGCACAACGGGCAGCTCGGCTGGATGACGATGGTCGAGGGCAAACTGATCGTCGAGAACTACAAGCAGCTCGGCTGCAATCGCCCCGAGAATCAACAGGTCGTGGGCATGGACTGCCTGGCCGGAGCCACACGCATCGAGATGCAGACCCTGGCCACGGAGCTGGTGGTCCCCGGCGGTCCGCTGAATACGGTCGACAAGACGCAGACGATCCATCGCATCAAGAATCTCGAGGAGTGGAACGAGCGCGCCGTGAGCGTGCACGTCTACTCGAAGCCGATCGACTCCTGCGTCGTCTTCGACATCGAAGGCGGCCGATGTTTTCGCAGAGATCTGAAATACGACAACGACCCGGCAGGGCCGGGCGCCTAGGTTGCCCGAGGCTCGGCCACCACGCGCGAGTTATGGAAATCATCGTCAGCCCTAATGCCTGCCACCGCCATCCACCACATCCAACTTGCCATGCCGCGCGGCGAGGAAGCTCGCGGTCGCGCGTTCTACGCGGATCTTCTCGGCCTCGCTGAAATCCCGAAACCTGCCACGCTCAATGAACGCGGCGGTCTCTGGTTCCAGATCGGCACCCTCGAACTCCACCTCGGCATCGAAGACGACTTCCGTCCCGCCAGGAAAGCGCATCCGGGATTGCTCGTCGATGATCTGACCGCGCTCGTGTCCCGCCTCGAAGCAGCCGGATACGCGACGAAGCCCGACAATCTGCTCGCAGGCTACGACCGCGCCTACGTTCACGATCCGTTCGGCAATCGCATCGAGTTGCTCACGCCGAAATCATGAGCGACAACTTCACCCCGGAAGGCTGGCACACCGTCACTCCGCGAATCGTGGCCGAGGATGCAAAGGGATTAGTCGCATTCGTGAAGCACGTGTTCGGTGCGGAGGGCGACTATCGCGACAACGTTCCGTCGGAAATCACGATCGGCGACTCGATCGTGATGATCACCGAGGCCGGCGTCCGGCCGCCGACGCCGGCGTTTCTATACGTCTACGTCCGCGATGCGGACGCGGCGTACCGGCGCGCTCTCGATGGCGGCGCACACTCGATCGAAGCACCCGTTGATACCCCCTACGGCGACCATCGCTGCATGGTCGAAGATCGCTGGGGCAACACCTGGCAGATCGCCACTCGAATTCAAATCCGCTGAGGAGTTCTCATGTCGCTCATTTCCACCCTTCAAACCGAGCTCGATCAGATGTCCGCCGCAGGCACGCTCAAACGCGAGCTGCTCATGAAATCGCCGCAAGGTGCGGTGGTCGACGTCGAAGGTATCGGCGAAGTGATCATGCTCACCTCCAACAATTACCTCGGCCTGGCCAACCATCCGGCCATCACCGAGGCGGCGGAGAAAGGCGAGCGTGATTACGGCTATGGGCTGGCGTCGGTCCGCTTCATCTGCGGCACGCAGACCATCCATCGCCAGCTCGAAGAACGCATCGCCGCGTTTTTCGGCACCGAGGACACGATCCTGTATGGGTCCTGCTGGAATGCGAATGAAGGGCTGTTCCAGACCGTGGCGCTGGAGCAGGACGCGATCATTTCCGACGAGCTGAATCACGCGTCGATCATCGACGGCATCCGCCTGGCCAAAGCGAAGAAGGAGCGCTACAAGAATCGCGACATGGCCGATCTGCGCCGCGCCCTCGAGGCGACGCGCGGTTCGCGCAACAAGGTCATCGTGACCGACGGCGTCTTCTCGATGGAAGGCTCGCTCGCGCCGCTGCCGGAGATCGTCGATCTCGCCGACGAATACGATGCCTTCCTCGTCGTCGACGACTCGCACGGCACCGGCGTCCTCGGCAAGACCGGACGCGGCACCGGCGAAGAGCTGGGCGTCTTCAACCGTATACCCGCGCATACGTCGACGCTCGGAAAAGCGCTCGGCGGCTCCCACGGCGGCTTCACCACCGGACCGAAAACGCTGGTCGACTACCTCCGCCAGAAATCGCGTCCGTACCTTTTCTCCAACACGCTGCCGCCGGCCGTGGTGATGGGATCGCTCGCGGCATTCGATCTGCTGGAAAACGACACGAGCTTCGTTACGCGCCTGCACGAAAACACCACCTACTTCCGCGAACAACTCACCGCGCGCGGCGTGGCCGTGCGCGAAGGCATCCATCCGATCGTCCCGATCATCATCGGCGACACTGCGAAAGCGATCGCCATCTCCGCCGAGCTCCTGAAGCGAGGCATCTACGTCTCCGGCTTCGGCTTCCCCGTCGTCCCGCAAGGCGCCGCGCGACTTCGCTGCCAGATCAGCGCCGCTCACACCCGCGAACACCTCGACCGCGCCATCGAAGCGATCGTCGACGTCGGGCGCGAGTTCGGGGTGGTTGGAGACGCGCAGTAATCACGGCCGATTCGCTGCGTCCTGGTTATCGCCTGGCTCATCAGACTCGCTCGTGCGAGGCGACGGCTTCAGACGCGTGAGACGAAGCTCCCTTCGCTTTCGACCAATCGATGTATTCGGTCGAATCAGCATGCGACCAGAACTCACGCTCTTCATCTTCAGTGGCGAACGTAGGAATCTGTTTTCGCGTTGGCGGCACGGAGTGAATCGTAGCTCATCGGCCTTCAGGCAAACACCCTTGCATTCGCGATTCCCCCGCCCTCCCAAAGCGGTGGCTCGGCCGCCACCGCACTCCAAAGTGCTGCGCACGAAAACGAATCGACGCCGCTGATCCAGTCTCCAAAATGCTTCGCAGCAATCGAATCAAACACTGATTTCGCGAAGCTTTGGAGTGCGCGTGGCAAAGCCACCGCTTTGGGAGGGCGGCGGAATCGCGACGAATGAACCGCCTGCGCTTGAATCCCTAAATCTGCGCGCGGTAGCAGGGTGGCGCCGAAAGCGCGGTCATCTGATCGAAGGCAACGTCGCCGATCGTCCCTTTCCAGCGCCACATCAATCCGTCGGCGCATTCGAGATTGACGTCGATCGGCGTCCCGACTTCGACAGCGACCGGCGACTGAATCGGCAGGAAGACGTGCTCCCAATTGGTGCCCGGCACTTCGTTCGACAGTTCGATTCCATCCGCGAGCGTGGCGCGGAACCAGCCACCGAAGCCGTGCATCAAACCGCCGCGCGTAGCGGTGAAGTGAACGCTGCCGGTGACGTCGGACGTCGCGATGGTCGCGAGATCGGCCGCGATCGCCATCTCAGGCGCCGCGAGGAACGAGGCACTACCGACGTTTCCGACGAACACGACGTTCGATGCGAAGACAGCGAGCGCGGAGAGATCGAGTCCGTATGGCTTGCTCGTCCACCAACTCACGCTGCGCTGGTAGATGGAAGCGTCGTCGACCGGCACGAGGTAGAGATCGACGCGACGCGGGATGATGACCGCATCCCGTTTCAGCAGCCGCGCACGCGCATCGATGACGCTGCTGAGGATGCGCTCATCGAACGCAAATGTGCCGATGGTCTCGGTCACGAGGATGTCCGCCGGTTCCGGCAGCTCGACCTTCGTAGAGCGCTCGTGGAACACCTGGATGCGGCCGGAGTAGCCGAGCTGCCTGCTCAGGAATGACGCCAGATCCGCGCTGTGCGTCGCATCGATCGCAAACACCCGCCGCGCCCCCGCTTCGCACGCGAAGAACGATAGGATCCCGGAACCGGTGCCGAGGTCGAGCACGACGCTGTCAGGAGTTACGCAGCGCCGAATCGCCTCGCGAAATGCATTCGTCCGAATCTCATCCTGCAGAAGTCCGCGGTGTATTTCCAACATGGTTTTCTCCGCCTCTCCCCATCTCCGCGCGAACCGTCCCCCTAACGCGCGTACCCCAACCCATCCGGCACATTGCCAGTCTCGATCTCGTGAATCACGGAGAAGGAAGCGATATCGATCACCGCCACCTTCTTCGCCCCGCGCAAGCCACGAACGCATGCTTCCCATCCGGTGCCATCAGAATCCACGAAGGTCCCTCCGACATCGCCACCGACTTGATGATCTCCTTCGTAGCCGAGTCATAAACGAGCAGAACGTTCGCGCCCGGATCGGAGACGAGCACGAACTTCCCGTCGATCGTGAACTTCACGCGATTGGCCAGCTTCGTGGCCGTAGCCAGCATCCGCATCACCGTGCGCGACTTCGGATCGATGATCGAGATGCCGCCGTTCGGCGCGCGCGAGGCCAGCCACAACTCGGATCCGTCCGGCGCGAGATCGATCCCTTCCGGCCCCCTGCACCACCGGAATCTGTTTGAGAACATCCAGCATCTGATTTGTCTTCGGGAGTAAGTCCGACGATCAGATGAAGGCGCGATCTCGAAGTATAGAGTGATGCCAACGCGAAACTTCTACCCGGCGCCGTCTGAATTTCGCTCCTGGCAGCTCCTCGCAGCGGCGATGGGCGCCACACCCTCGTTTTTCGGTCAGCCCTCTCGAAGGTGGAATGTCAAACGCCGATGAAATTCGGCTCAGGCTGAATCTCAACGGCAAAGGACGAGCGCACCCCGTCCTGAATCATCCTCACAAGTTCGATCACTTCCGCAGCCGTCCCCCCACCCCGGTTGATCACCGCCAGCGTGTGCTTGGACGACAGGCCGACGTTGCCGTGCACGAAGCCTTTGTGGAATCCGGAGTGTTCAATGAGCCAGGCGGCGGAGAGTTTGATCTGATCGCCGGAGGGAAAGTGCGGGACGTTTTTCGTTCCGGCGCGGAGAAGGAGATCGTCGAACTGCGCAGGCGTCACGACGGGGTTCATGAAGAATGAGCCGTCGCTGCGCGTGTCGGGATCGGTTGGGTCGAGTACCATCCCTTTCCGCTTGCGGATGGCGATGACCGCCTCGCGCACGTTTCGCAGATCGTGGATGTCGATTCCGTGTTCGTCGACGTACGTCTGCAACTCGGGATAGCGAATCGTCGCAGCGCCGCCGGGGCGAAGGCGAAACGTCACGCCGGCGACGATGTAGCGATTCTTCGCTGAACTTTTGAAAATGCTCTGGCGGTAGCCGAAGCCGCAGTCCCAGTTCGTCAGCGTTACGACGCGGCCGGTGTCGCGTTCGATGACTTCGACGCGGATGATCGTCTCGCTCACGTCCTGGCCGTATGCGCCGACGTTCTGGATCGGTGTGGCGCCGGTTAGTCCGGGGATTCCGGAGAGGCATTCGATGCCGGCCCAGCCGCGCTCCACGGCGAAGGTAACGAAGTCGTCCCACGTCTCTCCTGCCGCGACATACACATTCACGGCCTCGGCATCCTCATCACGGACGGTGATGCCGCGCAGGTCGATCTGCAGGACGACGCCGTCGAATCCTTCGTCGGCGATCAGCACGTTGCTGCCGCCGCCGAGGATGAAGAGCGGCTCGTTTTGGGCGGCGGTCCAGGAGAGGGCTTCGCGGATTTCGTCGACGGTTTCGGCGCGGATGAAAAGCCTGGCCGGACCTCCGATGCCGAGGGTGGTGAAGGGGGCGAGCGGGACATTCCGTTGCAGCCGGCGCGGCGCAACACTCTGCAACGACTCCGTCATCGCCGTTGCATTGTGCATCATCGCTGCCTGAGAATGCGTCGCATGTCAAACATCGCCGTCGCGGAAAAGCAGTGGTTCGGCCATCCTCGGGGACTGGCAACGCTCTTCTTCACCGAGATGTGGGAGCGCTTCAGCTACTACGGTATGCGCGCGCTGCTCACGCTCTACATGGTGGGCTCGGTGATGCAGCCGGGGCTCGGCTTTTCAGTCGAGAAGGGCACGCACATCTACGCGCTGTACACGATGATGGTCTACCTGATGGGCGTCCCCGGCGGCTGGATTGCCGATCGATACCTCGGGCATTACCGAGCGGTGCTCGTCGGCGGAATCATCATCGCCTGCGGCCATTTCACGATGGCGATTACGGGGATTCCTTTTTTCTACACGGGCCTCGTCCTGATCGTGCTGGGTACCGGTCTTCTCAAACCGAATGTCAGCACCATCGTCGGAACCCTGTACACGCGCGACGATCCCCGACGCGACGCTGGCTTCTCAATGTTCTACATGGGCATCAACCTCGGCGCATTCATCGCGCCGCTCATCACCGGCTGGCTCGGTCAGAAAATCAACTGGCACATCGGATTCGCCGCCGCGGGTGTCGGAATGGTTATCGGGATCATTCAATACGTCTACGGCCGCAAGTACCTGATCGCTGCCTCGGAGGCGAAGACGCCGCAGACGGCAGCTGTCGAATCGGTCGCCGCGCTGCCGCAGAAATCGTTCACGAAGCAGGAGTGGGGACGCATCGTCGCGGCGCTGATCCTGACGACGTTCGCTCTGATCTTCTGGGCTGGATTCGAGCAAGCCGGATCGAGCCTCACGCTTTTCGCCGATCGGGCCACACGTCTGACGATTCTCGGCTTCACGTATCCGTCAAGCTGGTTCCAGTCGGTCGAGCCGTTGTTCGTCATCATCTTCTCGCCGATTTTCGCGTGGATATGGCTGACGGCGGGGCGCCGCGAACCATCGAGTCCCGCCAAGTTCACGATGGGTCTCTTCTTTCTCAGCCTCTCGTTTTTGCTGATCGTGCCGGCAGCGCGCTACTTCGAATCGCACGGCCAGCGCGTCAGCCCGATGTGGCTGGTCGGCTTGTATTTCCTGCAGATGGCGGGCGAACTCTGTCTGAGTCCCGTCGGATTGAGCATGGTGACGAAGTTGTCGCCGCCAAAGATCGTCGGCTTCATGATGGGGGTCTGGTTCTTCGCCACGGCGATGGGCAACTACGTCGCGGGCTGGGTGGCGGGACTGGTAGGACACCGCAGCTATTCGGAGGTGTTCATGATCGCATTCGTGACGGCGGCGGTCGTGACGCTGATCCTTGCGGTCATGATTCCGATCATCAAGCGGCTGATGGCCGGCGTGCACTGAGAAGCTTTTTCACCACAAAGACACAGAGGACACAAAGAAAGACCTTTGTGCTCTTTGTGTCTTTGTGGTGATTGCTACTTCCCGCTCCAGACCGGCTTGCGCTTTTCGGTGAAGGCGATCAGCCCTTCGTTCGCGTCAGCGGTTGCCATCAGCTCATCGAGGTAGAGGCGCTCGACGGCGGCGAGGCGTTCGTTGAAGTCGGCGCTCTGCGCGAGGCGGAAGGCGCGTTTCGCGAAGCGCAGTGACGACGCGCTCTGTCGATACAGTCTTTGCAGCCACGCGTCGGCGCGCGCGTCGAAGTCGGCGATCGGGAAGATGGCGTTGACGAGGCCGAGGCGTTCGGCAGTTGCGGCATCGATGGTGTCGCCGGTCAGGAGCAGTTCGAGCCCTTTGCGCGGCGCGGTCTGACGCGAGAGTTGATAGGCGGCGACCGGAGGAAAAACGCCGAGGTTGATTTCGGGCTGGCCGAACTTGGCGCGGTCGGAGGCGAGGACGAAGTCGCACGCGAGTGCGAGCTCGCATCCGCCGCCGAGCGCGGCACCGCGAACGAGTGCGATGGTGACGACGTCGAGCTTGGCCAGCATGCGAAAGCAATCGTGGAAACGCGCCAGCATCGCCGCGACACGGTCGCCGAGGTGATCCTGCACGCTCGCGCCGGCGGAGAAGGCTTTCTCGCCCTCGGCGTCGATGATGAGCGCGTGGCGGTCCGGCGCGACACGGGCGATGGCGTCGCGCAATTCTTCGAGCATGGCGATGTCGAGGATGTTCAGCGGCGGATCGGCGAGCGTGATGCGGTAGGCGTTCGCGTCGGTGGTGAAGGTGATCTTGGGCATGGCGCGGGGAGGATGATAAGCCGTTGGATTCAATCGCAGGCGCTTCATCCATCGCGATTCCACCGCCCTCCCAAAGCGGTGGCCTTGCCACGCGCACTCCAAAGTGCTGCGCACGAAAACGGGATGGAGCACTAATTTCGCGAAGCTTTGGAGTGCGGTGGCGAGCGAGCCACCGCTTTGGGAGGGCGGTGGAACGACGGTTGAACGCGGCAGAGAAGCGCTTGCTTTACCGCGCTGCGCGGCGGCGCGCCGGAGTCGGCAGCGGCTTGGTCGACCAGATCTCCAGCGAGTAGTCGGTGAGGAAGTAGAACGTGCCCGGCTGCGTGGCGATGAAGTGGCCGGCCGCGGGCGAGGCGATCGATGGCGATCCGCTCGGGAACTGCGGCGAGAACTGGCGGCCGGTGAGCGCGATGCAGGTTCCGTCCGCGCGGAGGTGCTGGTCGACGTAGGTGACGCCGCTGAAGGGATCGGTGACGTACGACGCGAGCTGATCGCCTGTTTTGGACAAGTCGGCCGGCGAATACGCATAGAGCTTTTCGCCGAGGACGTAGACGGTGTTGTTGGCGAAGGCGATGGCGCGCGGCGGTTGCGGGCCTTCGCTGGCGTGGGTGACGACGACCGAGGGATGGGCGGGATCGCTGATGTCGACGATGCGCACCTCGTTCGGCAGTTCGGTCAGGACGTATGCGTGTGTGCCGCTGGTGACGACGTCGCGCACGGTGCCGGTCATCGTTGACGTCTGCGCGAATGCGCTCTTGGGATCGAAGACGATCGTCTTTCCTTCGCAGCCGCTGCTCTGGCAGTTGATCGCGATCGAGGCCCAGGCCGCGCCGCCCGCGGATGCGATCGTCGCCGGCAGGTCCGAGCTCTGGTTGATCGTCGAAGTCGCGAGCGTGTTGCCGTCGCGGCCGTACGACGTCACGGTGAGGTTGTTCTGCACCGTGAAGACGTTCGTGTCGCTGGCAGCAACGTCGACGATGAGCGGCGTGCGGATCGCGCCGGTTGACTGCATCGTGTTCGTGAAGATGTCGACGTTGCGGCCGTCGAAGAAGTAGAGCCGCTGGCTGCCGGCCACGAGCTTCTTGTAATACGCGTTGCCGTTCGTGGCGAAGAGCAGCGACGGCATACGCGTCGTGGCGGAGAGCTGGATGCTCGTAATGCCATCCTCCGTCGCCAGATCGGCGATGGTGCTGTCGGCAGCGATATGGACGGCGGCCGGCGCGGCGGGCAACGCGAACTGTTTCGTCAACGTGCGCGTCTGCGCGTTCCAGACGAGGAGCGACGTGTCAGTCGCTTCGAGCAGCGTCGTTCCCGTGAACGCCAGACTCTGCGCGATGGCACTGTTCGACTGCGGCAGGATCGCCGTCGTGCCGCTTGCAAAATCAACGAGGCTGACGCCGGTGAAGGTCGATACCGCGGCGGTCGACCCCGACAGTGCGACGCCGCCGGTGGCGATTCCGGGCACGCTGATCGTGACCGGAGTCTTCGTGAAATCGTTCGATGCGAAGTAGGAGAGCGTCGTAACGCCGTTGTCGCCGCGCAGTTCGGCCAGGACGAAGGCCGATCCTGATCGGGCGATGAACGACGGCTTGAGCGTTGATAGAGAAATCTGCTGGACTGTTGCAGAGGACGGCGCGAGATCGGCGGACCATAGCGTGTTTCCGGCCGCTTCGTTGAGGACGACGTAGCCGGTGGTGCCAGCAAGGACAGCCGAGGCGATCGGCGCGCGGAATGTGACCGAGGAGACCAGCGTCGGCACCGCGGGAGTGAGCGCCCAGAGCGATGCCTTCGCGCCGGTGGTCGTCAGCAGGAAGCTGTTGCCGCCGTCGCGCACGACGTCGATGCTGCTGTCCCACGAACGCGCCTGCGTCAGCGCGCCGCTGGTCAACTGGTTGAATTCCGTGATGCCGCCAGACGCGCGCGAAACGTAGACCATCGCGCCGAGTGAAACGACCGAGATCGTGGCTCCGCCGGCGTAGCTGCGCAGCGGGAAGGGTGAATTGAACGACGTCGTGTCGTACGTGAGGAGGCCGAGGTCGCCGCCGGCGACGTAGAGGCGGTTCGGTGCGGTGGCGATGCGGCCGATGCGGTTCACGTTGCCGCCGTTCGGGTTGAGTTGCACGCGCCACAACTCGATCGGCGTGGCCGCGGCCGAGAGATCGAAGGCGCGAACCTGACGATCCGCTCCGGCGGCGAAGATGGCGCTGCTGTTGATCCCGGTGATGGCCGCGCCGCCGAATGAGTCGGTGGCTAACTTCGCAGCGTTGCCGCCGCCGCTGTCGATGTTCGTGAAGATGTCGGTCTGCTGTCCATCCGAGATGTACAAACGGCCGGCGTTGACGGAGACGGCATTCGCGCCGGTCAGCGACGTGATCGAACCGACCGCTGTCGGAATCGACGGCACGGCGATGTTGAACGACTCGACGGTTGCGTCGCCGTCCGCCGCGAACAGAGTCGCGTTGCTGAGTGCGAGCGACTGCACGTTGGCGCGGCTGGTGACGAACGTTGCGGGCGTCTTCGAAGGATTCGTCGGATCGAGCAGGTCCCACTGCGACAGTCCGTTCGTCGAGGCGATGTAGAGATCGAGCGGCGTCAGGAGGAGATCGTTGATGGCGGCGCCGGCGTCGATGCCGCGCACGAGCTGCAGCGCGCGTCCGTTCTTGCGCACGATGTACAAGGTCGATCCGCTGCCGGCGTACGCGATGCCGTTCGCTACGCGCACGGCGCGCGTGATCCCCGGCAACGGCAGCGACGCGATCAGCGCGGGCGGATCGACGCCGCGGTCATACAGCGAAATCCCATACGACGTCGCAGCCCAGAGGTCGTTGCCGTCGAGGGCGACGTCGAGATACGACGCGCGGAACGGCACGCTGGCAACCTGCGTCAGGTTGCACTGCGGAAAGACAACGACCGGAATGAGGAGAAGTAAGACCGCAACCGCCACACGCCCGAGCATTGGAGAGAGTTTAAAACCATTTCACCACAAAGACACAGAGGGCACAGAGGTGATCTCTTTGTGTCCTCTGTGTCTTTGTGGTTGAAAGCCTTTATTCATAACTGCGGCCGGAACACCCCCGCCAACTTCTCCTTCGTCTTGTCCAGCCATCCCCGCCGGAACCATTTGCGGAGGTTCACCTCCTCGCAGCGCGCGAGGTCCGCGTGGAACATCGTCTCCATCTGCGCGGCGATGTCGTCGTTGTAGATGTTGATGTTCACCTCGTCATTCAACCGAAAACTGCGATCGTCGAAGTTCGAGGAGCCGATCGTCGACCACGCGCCGTCCACCACCATCGTCTTCGCGTGCATCATCGTCGGCTGGTATTCGAAGATGCGGATGCCGCGCCGCAGCAGCAGCTCGTAGTGCCAGCGGCTGGCCTGGCGGACGATGGGAACGTCGGTGAACTCGCCTGGCACGATCACGCGCACATCGACGCCGCGCCGCACCGCCCCTTCCAGCGCGCGCGTGGTGTCGGCGTCGGGAACGAAGTAGGCGTTGCTGATGTAGATCGACTTCACCGCGCTCACGATGGAGATGATGTACAGCAGTTTCACCGTCGAGCTCCCCTCGGACGGCGACGATTTCAGCACCTGCGTCAGATGCGGGCCGGCGGGAGCGAGCGCGGGAAAGTAGTCGAGTCCCGTCAGCAGCTCGCCGCGGCTCTTGACCCAGTTGTCCATGAACGCGGACTGCATCTGCGTCACGACCGGCCCTTCGACGCGCGCCACCGTGTCGCGCCAGTGGTTCTTCGCATCCGCGTCGCCGAGCCAGTCGTCCGCGATGCCGACGCCGCCGGAGAAGCCGATCCGCCCGTCGACGACGAGCAGCTTGCGATGCGTGCGGTGGTTGAGCGTGGAGAGCGTGTACCAGCGCAGCGGGTGGTACCACTCGAGGTCGATGCCGTTGCGCGCCATGAAGTTGATCAGCGACTGCGACATCTGCGCGCTGCCGACGGCGTCGAGGATCACCTTCACCGCCACCCCTGCCCGAGCCTTCTCCGCCAGCGCCTCGGCGAACTTCCGTCCGATCTCGCCATCCCAGTAGATGTAGAACTCGAGGTTGATGGTCCGCTTCGCGTCGCGGATCGCGGCCAGCATCGATGGGAAAATCTCAACGCCGTTCTTCAAAATCGTGACGAGATTTCCCTCGGACATCGGCGACCCGGTCAGGGCGTGCATCGTCTGCAGAAACGCCAGGTCGCGCACGCCGAACTGGTGCTTCATGTGGTAGCGCATCGGCAGCTTGCGCCGGATGATCGGCAGCGGCGGCCGGTGCGGATAACGCGGCGGTTTGTTCTTGCGGAAAAACATCAGCGCTTCGAAGCGATCCAGATGATGAGCGCAATCATGCCTGCCGCGATGAAAAATGCGACGCCGAGGATGACGGCGAAGATGGCGACGGCCGCTCCGGCGATGGCGCCGAAGGATCGCGGCGGCTTTGTGCGGTCGCGGTGCAGGATCAGCGAGTTGAGGTTGATGACGTTCTCTTCGAAGAGCCAGTCGAAGATCGTGCCGGCGATGGGAATCGATCCGAGGATCATGTCGAGGAGGATATAGATGACCATGCGCAGGATGCGCGGCATCGGCACGCGATGCCGCAATGCGCCGACGATGATCCACGATGAGAGTAATGCTCCGATGATTTCGCCGACGCCTGGGATGAGGCTCAATCCCGCATCGAGTCCGACGCGCTTCTTCGTTCCGGGGACGGGAACCGCCTCGTCCATGAGATAGGCGAAGCGGCGCAGAACGACGAGATCGGGCGGCAGTTTCTCGTCCGGCTCGAGGACTTCAGGAATCAGCGGCGCAGGCATGCTCAGCGGTAATGCGCGTGGCGTGCCTTACTGTCATCCAGAGCCGCCGGAGGCGCGTAGCCGCAGGCGGAGCGCCGGAGGACGGCGAAGGATCCCCGGCTGCTAACCCCGGGCGGGCGGCGGATAACGGTAACCGCCACCGCCCGCCCGCGGTTTCAGCCGGGGACCCTTCGCCGTCCTGCGCCGCTCCGCGCTTCGCGCTACGCGGCTTCGGCGGCTCTGGGTGACATTAATCCCGCGGGAAACTCGGCGAATACAGCACGGCGTTCAGGAACAGCGGCAGTGTCCCCCGCCAGAAGAGGCGGAAGTGCGGATCGTCGGCGAAGGTGATGACCTGGCCTTTTCCGTATGGCTCGCTGACGAGGTAGATCGAGCCTTTCAGGCGGTCGATCGATTCGTTCCAGGCCACGCCGGCCACGAGCGGCTTCTCCTTCGTGATCGTCACGATGTTATCGACGGCGTGGCTGACCGGTAGGAACGCGGCCGAGCCTTCGATGAGCACGTACGGATTGCGCGGCACGCCGAAGGTCAGGTAGGAGCGGTCGTTCATCACCGTGCGGAACGTCGCGCCGGGGACGCGGTAGTCGTTGTAGAGCTCGGGCACGGCGGGCGTCTTGTCCTTGTCGTCGTCTTTTTTCTTCGGCGCTTCCCACGGCTTGAGCTTGGAGATTTCGACGTCCTTTTCGCGCAGGAACGTGCTGGCGCCTTTGATGGCGACGAGCGTGCCGCCGCTGTTGAGCCACGACTTCAGCTTCTCGGCGTTCTTGCCGAAGCGGTCGCCGTAGTCGCCGTCGGGCAGCACGATCACGCCGTACTTGGAGAGATCGGTGTTGCGCAGCGATTCGACGGAAAGGTTCGAGTGCGGCAGCGGCGTATCGACGTCGAGCGTGTGCCAGAGCATGCCGTACGACGTCGGGTTCACGCGCGGTCCGCCGACAAGTGCGATGCGCGGATCTTTGATGAAGTGAATCTTCGATGAGCCGAAGCTGGTCGCGCCGGTCCAGCCCGAATCGATCGGCGTGATTGCGGCGCCGGTGTCGCGGATGACGCGCTCCAGCGACGCGTCGAGATCGGGCTTGTTGTTGCCTTTGAGCACGACCACCGAGCCGCGCGCGAAGTTGCGGTCGTTCACGCTGACCACGTCTTCGCTCACATTGAAGTGGATGGCGTCGTGCAGCATGCGGCCGGCGGCGCGATATGCGTTCGGATCGCTACCGTCGATGATGTAGCCGTAGCGCGCCGCGCGGAAGGCCGGCTGCGCGGGTGGAGCGTACGGATGCATTTCGCCCGTCACCGCGGCAGTCGTCACGTACGTATCGACGTTCATCGCCAGCGGCAGCGACCAGGAGGTGAGGTCGTAGAACTCGTCCGGCTCGTCGGCGTGGGCGCGCTTCTGCTGCTCCTCCACGTAACCCTTCGTGAAGACCGGCGAGCGCTCGAGCAGCGTCTGCGCGAGTCCGCCGAGGGGCTGGCGCGTGTTGATGACGACCGTGCCGGCGGGGAAGAGATGTGTGTCGGCGGTGTCGCTGTCGATGCGCGAGGCTTTGACCGTCAGCGGCGACCCGAGTTGCGACATGGCGATCGACTGGCGCTGCAGCATCTCGATCAGCGGACGGAAGTTGGGCGAGTCGGGCTGGAGCAGGTACGTGTTCAACCCCGAGGCCACCTGCTTGCGCATCATCTCGTAGGTGTATTGCAGCAGACCTTCGCGGTTCTCCGAGGCCGTGCGCAGCGTGGCCATCGCGGTCGTGTAGTGGCGGGCGATGCGGTCGGCCAGCGTGTAGACGGTGCCGTCGTCGCGCGAGATGGCCGACCCGCCGCGGCTGTGGCCGGCCACTTCGTACGTCATCCCGATCGCGCCGTGCAGCGACGGCCAGGAGTCGCCGTAGCCGGGATAGAAGAGGTCGAACTCTTCGCCGGTAAAGAACGTCCATCCCTTTTTCGTGAACGATTCGGCGTCTGCGCGGCCGAATTTCTCCAGCCAGGTATCGACGTCCTTCGGCAGGTTCGCGTTGACCGGCCGCGCGTCGGGCGGGAAGAAGTACGACGACTGATAGCCCATCTCGTGGAAGTCGACGAAGACCTGCGGATTCCACTTGCGGTACTCAGCCACACGCGCGCGCACCTCGGCTTGCGACGACCAGGCCCAGTCGCGGTTCATGTCGATGAGGTAGTGATTGAAGCGTCCGCCCGGCCACGGCTCGTTGTGCTCGAAGGCGTCGGGATTCGGATCGGCCTCCTCGCCGCGCGTGCGGATGAACCATTGAATGTAGCGTTCGCGGCCGTCGGGATTGAGCAACGGATCGATGAGGACGACGAGGTTATCGAGCAGCGGCGCCGAATTCGGATCGGTCAGCAGCGTATGCGCAACTTCCATCGACACTTCCGCCGACGACGACTCGTTGCCATGCACGCCGAAGGCGAGCCAGGCGATGGCGGGCGTGCTCTTGGCGATCTCGTTCGCGCGCGTTTGCGTCGTGGCATTCGGATCGGTGAGCGCGGCTACGTTGGCGCGGATGGAATCGAGCGCGGCGCGGTTCTTCGGCGACGTGATCACGGCCAGCATCAGCGGGCGATGCTCGTACGTTTCGCCGAACTGCTGCATCGTGATCAGATTCGACCGCGTCGTCAGCAGGTGGAAGTAGTCGAGGATGCGCGCGTGCGGCGTGAAACGGTCGCCGAGCGTGTAGCCGAGAAATTCGTCAGGCGTCGGGATGGCAGTCTGGGCCTGCGACGCGGCAGCAAAGAGCAATACGAAAACGCAGAGAGAGAGTCGTCTCGTCATATAGGCGAAAACGTATCAGATAAAAGGCTTTGCACCACAAAGACACAAAGAGCACAAAGGTTTTCTTTGTGACCTTTGTGTCTTTGTGGTGGATAAACTCCGGTGCGTGCTCCCGATCGTGATCGCCGGCCCGACCGGCACCGGCAAGTCGGAAGTTGCTCTGCGGATCGCGGAGGCGATCGGCGGCGAGATCGTCAACTACGACTCGATCCAGATTTACCGTGGCTTCGACATCGGCAGCGCGAAACCGTCCGCCGAGGTGAGGGAGCGCGTTCCGCATCATCTGTTCGATGTCATCGATGCCGATCAGGAGTTCAACGCCGCGGACTACGCGCGCCTCGCGCGGGTGACGATCGCGAGCATCGAACGTCCCATCCTCGTCGGCGGCACCTTCTTCTATCTGCGCGCGCTGTTGCATGGACTGCCGGAGATGCCGGGACGTGATGAGAGCATCCGCGCGCGCATCCGACGCATCGCCGAGAAGCCGCGCGGAAATGTCTGGCTGCATCGCTGGCTATCGAAAATCGATCCGCAAAGTGGTAGAAGAATCGCCCCCGCGGACCGGCATCGCGTCGAGCGCGCGCTCGAAGTCTGGCTGGTCAGCGGAAGGCCGATCTCGGATTGGGAACGTCCGGCGGCGAATACAGCGAACGAGATGGCGGCGACAAAAATCGGACTGATGATGGAACGGCGTCAATTGGTGCAACAGCTCGAGACGCGCGTCGAGGCGATGTACGCCGCCGACCTGGTCGACGAAACGCGCGGCCTGCTGGCGCGCTATCCGCGCACGGCGCGGCCGTTCGGCGCGATCGGATACGCCGAGGCGGTGGCGGTGGTGATGGGAGAAATGGACGTTGCCGCCGCGGCCGCGGAAACGAAGCGCCGCACGCGCGCGTATGCGAAACGGCAGATGACGTGGCTGAGGTCGGAGCGCAACGTGCAATGGATCGACGTCACGGCTGCCGACCCGTTCGAAGCGGCTATGCGCGTCGTAAAGGAAACGAAGTGACGAAGACATCGATACTCATCATTGCGGCGATCGTTCTCGCGAGCTGCGCTCCCGCGCCGGCGCCGGTCGTCGCGCCCGCGGCACCGCAGGGCAACGACCGCTACATCATCGATCCGCGCACCGGATACGACGCGCAGCCGGCACCCGCGAATGCGAAACGCTTCGACGACGCCTGGCGCGCCATCCTGGCCGGCGACTACACCACCGCGCGCAAGAAGCTGGACGACGTCCGCGCGAAAGAACCCAACTACGCGCCGCTGCAGCTCGCCGAGGCGTCCATCGATCTGCGGCAAGGGAAGACCGACGCGGCGCGGCCGATCGTCGAGCGCGTGTTGTCGAAACGTCCGCTCTACACCGCCGCGGCGGTCTATGCGGCGGAGATCGCCATCGCCGAGAAGCGGACCCGCGAGGCGTTCGACCTCTATCGCGAGATCGCATCGCGTCCCGGCGCGCCGGACTTTGTCACATCGCGCATCATCGAATTGCGCACAACACTCTTCGATCAGCTTTACAACGCCGCGGTTCAAGCGCCGGAGGAGGAATCCGTCCGATTGCTTCGTGAAGCGCTGACGATCAATCCCTCCGCGAATCCGGCGCGCATCCTCCTCGCGCAGAAGCTGGTCGGGCAGCACAAGTTCGACGAGGCGCGCACGGAGCTCGAGCCGATCCTGAACAGCAGCGACGTCGATCGTTCCGAGGTGCAGGAAGCGATGGCGGAGATCGACATCAGCCGCGGACGCTATGAGGCCGCGATCGCGCGCTACGAGCGCATCGCGAAACGCGATCGCCGTTTCGCCGCACGCCTCGACGAGATCAAGCAGCAATACGCGGAAGCGAACATGCCGCCGCAGTTCCGCCGCGCCATCGAAAGCGAGGCGATCACCCGCGGCGATCTCGCCGTCCTCATGTATTGGAAAGTGGCCTCGGTGCGCTTCGCATCGAACATGGCCGCACCGCCGATCGCAATCGACATCGGCGAAACGCCCGGCCGCGACGAGATCGTCCGGGCCATGGCCCTCGGCATCTACCAGGTCGATCCGGTCACGCGCCGCGTCGGCCCGTACTCTCCGGTCAACGCCGGCGCGCTGACGCGAATCACCGCGCGCCTCCTGACGCTGCGGGGCGCATCGTGCGCACGCGGCTCCGGCAACGATCCGCAAAAAGTCCTCGCCGCCTGCGCGATCGTCGACCCCGCCCTCGGAGCCGGCGCCGAAGCGCCTGTACCGGGCCGGGTGGCGGCGGGGGTGATGGAGCAAGTGGATCGGGCGTTGTCGCGGTAATCGAAGTCCATCCTGCGCGAAGACGCAGGATCTCCGGTGATACCGCGCGATCATTGATCGCAAGCACAAATCGCGGCACATTTCGCGAAGCTCTGGAGTGCGGTAGCGATCGAGCTACCGCTTTGGGAGGGCGGGGGAATGTTGATGAACTTACGGCTGCGAATAATCGCGATTCCACCACCCTCCCAAAGCGGTGGCTCGTCGCCACGCGCACTCCAAAGCTTCGCGAAATGTGCCTGGGTTTGCGCCGGCATCAGAACAGCGTAAGTCTCGGCAACCCGAACTTCTCCCGCACCAACCGCCGCAAATTCGCTTCCTCGGTGCGCGCGCGCGTCTTCGCGTCGAGCTTCGACGTGTCGCCGAGCGCGGTGGCGATTTCGGCGCGAATGGCTTCGATGGCGGAAGGATCCGCCGCGATGAACGCGTCGACCAACTCCCGTTCCAGATCGATCAATCGTTCCTCGATCTTCGGCACGCTCTTCTCCGAGGCCAGCGCGCGCACGCGCGGCGCGAACGGGGCGGCGACGTCCGACGTTTCGAGTTGCGTCGCCAATGCGTCGAGCAGCGCCTCCGGGCCGGCTTCGGGACTGACGTCGCCGCCGCCGACGTAGAGGTTCTGCCGGTCCTGCCATAGCTCCTTGATCGAATGGCGGCAGTAGCTGAGGCTGGAGATCACTTTCTTGCGTCCGCTGGCCTCGTTCCTTTCGAAGACCGTGTCGATCGCCTCGATCACGATCGGCAGCGGCACGCCGTCGTCGTACCACTTCTTCATCAGTGCCCAATCCTTCGCATTGAGGATGAACGGCGTCCCGCGGCGAAGCGCAAAGTGCGCTTCGATTTCCTGAAAGTAGGTTTCCGGTAGGAGGTCTGCGGGCACTTGTGCTCATTATCCTGCGCGAAGACGCGGGATCTCCGGTGGGGTAGCAGTTCATCCTGCGCGAAGACGCAGGATCTCCGGTGGCGCCGCGCGGTCTGCGGTTTCAATCAACGGTCGCGCGGTATCACCGGAGATCCTGCGTCTACGCGCAGGATTGGGCCTGCGGCCCCGAGGAGGTTACAATCCCCGCTCCCCGGTCGTCACACGTATCGATATGGAACCCATCGCCCCTCGCGCTGAGGTAACGGTTTACTCGCCGCTGTTCTCGCCTTTCCGGCAGCAGTTGCAGGGCAACGCCGTTTCCATCGGGCGCGCGTCCGACTGCTCCATCCCCGTCAAGGATCGCTATCTCTCGCGCAAGCACGCCGAGATCGTGGCCGATCACGGCTCGTGGATTCTCAAAGACTGCGGCAGCGCCAACGGCACGTATCTGAATGGCAACCGCGTCGAGCGCGATCACCCGTTGCGCACCGGCGACCGCATCCGCCTCGGCGATACCGAGATCGTCTTCGAGACCGCCGAGCACAATACCGATCGCATGCTGGCCGTGGCCGACACCTCGCCGAGCATGACCATCTCCATCCCGGTGAAGGAGATCGAAGAGCCGGAGCGCGCCGACACCGGCGGCGATCTGGCCAAACTCAAAACGCTCAACCTCCTCGCGCGCGAGCTGATCGAAGATCGCCCCACCGAGGAGCTGTTCGGATTCATCGTTGACCGAGTGCTCGAGCACACGCAGGCATCGCGCGCGGCCCTCGGACTTCTCGGCCCGGACGGCAAGTCATTCGTCAACGTCGAAGTGCGCCGTCAGGATCACACCGACACCTCGGAACTGCGCATCAGCCACACCGTTCTCCTCGAAGTCGTCGAGGAGAAAAAAGCGCTGGCGTTCATGGACGTCAGCATGGACGAGAAGCTGAGCCGCGCGCAGTCGATCATCATGCAGGGCATCCGCTCCATCCTCTGCGCGCCGCTGATGATCGGCGACTCCGTGGTCGGCGTCCTCTACGTCGACTATCTCTTCAATCAGCGCAAGATTTCCGAGGATGACGTGCGGCTCGTCGCGCAGATCGCGCGGTTCGCGGCCATCAAGCTCGAGACCACGCGGCTGCGCGAGGAAGCGATCCAGAAGCGGATCATGGACGAGGAGCTGAAGACCGCGTCGATGATTCAGCGCGGCCTGCTGCCGGCGGCGCCGTCCGGCATCGACGGCTACACGTTCGCCGGCGCGAATCGTCCCTGCCGCACCGTCAGCGGCGACTACTACGATTTCGTTCGCCGTCCCGACGGCCGCATGTACTTCGTCATCGCCGACGTCAGCGGCAAAGGCATCACCGCGGGGTTGATGATGGCCGGACTGCAGGCGTCGTTCCGCATCTTCTGCAAAGGGGATCCCTCGCCGGCCGCGCTGGTGTCGCAGCTAAACGACGCGCTGAAGGACACACTGCCGCAGTCGAAATTCGTGACGCTCTTCCTCGGCCGCCTCGATCTGGCAACGGGCGTGATCGAGTACGCGAACGCCGGCCACACGCCGCCGATCTGGGTTCACAGCGACGGCGTCGAGGAGCTCGGCGAAACGGACCTCGTCCTCGGCGTTGTAACGCGCGCCGATTTCCGCGAGCACAAACTGCAGCTCGCCCCCGGCGACTCCCTCGTCCTCTTCACCGACGGCGTCACCGAGGCTGAAAACGAAGACGGCGAAGACCTCGGCGGCCTCGAACACGTCGCGCACCGCCTCGCGAAGATGCACGCCGCGAACGCGGACGAGTTGGCAGCGGCGATCGAATCCGAGGTGTTGTCGCACATGGGCGACGCCCCGCTCGCGGACGACGTGACGCTCCTCGTCGTCAGCCGCAACGCAAACCTTTGAACCACAAAGACACAAAGATCACAAAGAGACTCCTTTGTGTCCTTTGTGCCTTTGTGGTTCAGCCTTTGGGTGGGCGGTGCATTCGATTCCCCGATTTCTCCGTATATAGCCTCAGATGTCCGCTGCCGCCCCACTTCTGTTCCCGTCAAACGACGCAAATCTTCACCGCGCCGTCGCCGGCGATCACGATGCGTTCGGGGCACTGATCAGACAACATCAGGACATGGTCTTCAGCATCGCCTGGCATTTCCTGCACGATCGCGATCGTGCCGAGGAGATCGCGCAGGAGGTGTTCCTGCAGTTGTATCGGACGCTGGGCGAGATCGAGTCGAACGCGCATCTCATCTTCTGGCTGCGCCGCGTCACGGCCAATCGCTGCATCGACGAATCGCGGCGCGGACGCTGGCGCATCGTCACGCTCGATGAAGCGAACGACGTCGCGCGCGATGCGAACAACGCGGATCCGCTGTTAGCCAGAAAACTCGGACAGATGCTGCAGCGTCTGCCCGCGCAGCAGCGCCTCGCCATCACCATGCGTTACCAGGAAGGTCTCGAGCCTTCCGAAATTGGAGCAGTGCTGGACATGCCGCTCAACACCGTCAAAAGCCATCTCCGTCGCGGTCTCGGTTCGCTGCGGGAGTGGCTGGGAGTGAAACCATGAACTTCGAAGACGATCTCACGCGCGCGTTGGAACGAAAGTCCGCACCGGATGGATTCGCCGACCGCGTTCTCTCCCGACTCGACGCCCCTCGGCATCGAACGTCGCCAGCACTACGCCGCATCGCAGCAGCAATCATCCTCACCGCGGCGCTCGGCGGTCTGACCGCGCATCAGATCATCGAGCACCGCCGCAACGAAGAAGGCGAGCGCGCCCGCCGCCAGCTCATGACCGCGCTGCATATCGCCAGCGCCAAGATGCGCGTCGCCCAGCGCGCCGTCGTTCACGACTGAGGTGAAGGAATGAACGATCGATTTGTCATCCTGACCCACCGTTCGGCTGCGCTGCTCGGGGCAGGCTCCGCCGCGCAGCCGAGGTGCTTGCGCGACTCGCGGCACATTTCGCGAAGCTTTGGAGTGCGGTGGCGAGCGAGCCACCGCTTTGGGAGGGAGGCGGACGGGAAGATCGCGAAGACGGAGCAAGCATCACACGCTGCGAGTGGTCACGATTCCTCCCCCCTCCCAAAGCGGTGGCCCTGCCACCGCACTCCAAAGTGCTTCGCACGAAACGGACGCCACATTTCTTCACACCCTCTCACAGGATGACAGCCGCGGACTTCTCCCACATTCATTGAGACAACCGAAAGGACTCACCATGACCCGCTACTTCATGAACGTCATACTCGCTCTCATCGCCGCCATCGCACTTCCCATCACCGCCTCGGCGCAAGGAACGCGCATCAATCTCGATTTTCCCGACATGGCCGCCAAGGCCAGCGAGACCGTCGACGTCACGCTCGACGGCGCCATGCTCCGCCTGGCCGGCAAGTTCCTCTCCAGCAACGACGCCGACGAGCGCGCCGCGAAAGAGATGATCAACGGCCTCTCCGGCATCTACGTGCGCAGCTACGAGTTCGACCACGAGGGCGAATACGACAAGTCGCAGGCCGAGCGCATCCGCCAGCAGCTCGGACCGACGTGGAAGAAGATCGTGAAGGTCACCAGCCGCACGAAGGAAGACGTCGACATCTACGCCGATACGCGCGGCGACAGCATCACCGGACTTTTGATCATCTCCGCAGAACCGAAAGAGTTCACGGTCGTAAACATCGTCGGCCCTGTCGATCTGGAGAAGCTGGCCGGCCTGGAAGGACAGTTCGGCATCCCGCATATCTCGACCGAGGTGCATACGAAGCATCGGAAGGACGAACATCATGAATAACCGCCGCTTGCTTCTCTTGATCGCGCTCAGCGTCTTCGCCCTGGGCGCGACGCCGGCGCGCGCGAATTTCGACGACATCGTCCGCGCCGTCGAGTCGCGCTACCACGTCCATCGCACCACGATTCCGATGTTCGGCCTGGTGCGCTTCGCGCTCTGGGTCGCGCATCCGGGCGGCGTGTCGGATGTGCAACTGGCGACGTTCGAGAATGCGCATTTCGATGACCTGCAAGGCCTCGGCGAGATCGTCCGCCGCAACGCGGGCGAGGCGATGCAGCCGCTCGTGCAGACCCGCTCGAACCGCGACGGCGAGACCACTCTCATCTACGCCCGCCCCCTCGGCGGCGACCGCGTCGCCCTGCTCATCTTCGCCCACGACCGCGAAGAAACGACGGTGCTGCGCGTGGTGGTGTCGATGGACAAATTCACCGAAACGATGAATCACCCCAATCGCGTGGTGGCCGAACTGCGTTAACCGCGGCGGTCCGAGCGCGTTTTTGTTGTCAGTTGTCGGTTGATCGCAGCGCCTGCCGCCGGCGTTGAGTGGCTCCAATGCCGCGCGGTGGCAGCGATCAACCGGCAACCGACGATGTGGTTCTTATCTCGTGCATCTGCGTCATCTGCGGATGAAAACGTTATCCGCAGATTTCGCAGATGTACGCAGATGAAGGCCGACGCACAATAATGCGCCGTGACCTTCCTCATCTACGGCGCGAACGGCTACACCGGCGAATTGATCGCGCGCGAAGCCGTTCGCCGCGGACACAAACCGATCCTCGCCGGACGCAACGCGGAAAAACTCGGCACGCTGGCGAAAGAATTGGGACTCGAATCGCGCGCCTTTCCGCTCGAGAAACCGCAACTCGAGGGCATCGATGCCGTCCTCCACTGCGCCGGCCCATTCGTCCACACCAGCGCGCCGATGGTGCGCGCGTGCCTCGCCGCCGGCGCGCATTACCTCGACATCACCGGCGAAATCCCCGTCTTCGAAGAGATCCTGTCGATGACCGACGCCAGCGTCACGCTCATCCCCGGAGTCGGATTCGACGTCGTCCCCACCGACTGCCTCGGCGCGATGCTCGCGGCGCGGCTTCCCGGCGCGACGGAGCTGGAACTGGCCTTCTACTCGCCCGGCGCGGAGATCAGCCGCGGCACGCTGAAGACGATGATCGAGAACGTCGGCGAAGGCGGCGCCATCAGGCGCGACGGAAAAATCGTGCGCGTTCCTCCGGCGTACGAGGCGAAGGAAATCCCGTTCTCGATCGGACCGCGAATGGCCATGACCATCCCGTGGGGCGACGTCTCCACGGCCTTTCACACCACCGGCATTCCCAACATCCGCGTCTACACCGCCGCCTCGCCGAAATCGATCAAACGCATGCGGCGCTGCCGCCCGTTCTTCCCGCTCCTCGGCATCAAGCCAATCAAGCGCACGCTGCAGGCATTCGCCAACCGCCGCACCGGACCGGGCGAAGATCGCCGCGCGATCGGACGAACGTATCTCTGGGGCCGCGTCAGCGACGGCAAACGCGAAGTGACCATGACGATGACCACGCCGGAAGGCTACGCGCTCACTGCCATCAGCGCGGTGACGGCGGTCGAGCAACTCCTCGCATCACCGAAACGCCCCGGCAGCTTCACCCCCGCCAAATTCTTCGGCGCGGAATTCGTCACGACACTCCCCGGTGTTGAACTCACGTGAGACGCCGCCTCCTCCCCTTCTACGCCGCCTTCATCGCCCTGATCGCGATCTCCTTCGCCTGGCAGATGTTGCACGGCATCTGTCCGGTGCCGTGAAACTGTCATCCTGAGGCGTTGAAGCCGGAGAGTCGCGAAACGACGGAAACGGCGGCTCAGAGGCTGAGAAGAAACGTAAGTCATCGCGGCCTTTGATGCTTGCGCGACTCGAGGCACATTTCGCGAAGCTTTGGAGTGCGGTAGCGATCGAGCTACCGCTTTGGGAGGGCGGGGGACGGTAATCGTCGCGCAGACGTAGCAAGCATCACACGCTGCGGGTCATCACGATTCCACCGCCCTCCCAAAGCGGTGGCCCTGCCACCGCACTCCAAAGTGCTGCGCACGAAACGGTCGCCACATTTCCTCACACCGTCTCAGGATGACAGGCCGGCCGTCGCCAAATACTTCGGCTTCTGCCGCGCTTTACTCGCCTGCTCGAATGCGTACGCGAACTTGATCAGTGCCGGCTCGCTCCACGCGCCCGCGAAGAACGACAGGCCCACCGGCAGTCCGAACACCATGCCCGCCGGCACCGTGATGTGCGGATATCCCGCGACCGCGGACGCCGATGAATAGCCGCCCGTGAAGTGATCGCCGTTGACGAGGTCCGTCGCCCACACCGGGCCGCCGGTCGGCGCGATGATCGCGTCCAGCTCGTGTTTCTTCATCGTCGCGTCGATCCCCTCGGCGCGCGACAAACGATGATTCTTCGCCAGCGCGGCGAGGTATTTCTTTTCGGATAACGGCCCGCGCTTCTCCGACTGCTCGAAAATCTCCTGCCCGAAGAACGGCATCTCTTCGGCGCGATGCTCTTCGTTGAACTTGATCAGATCGGCCAGCGTGCGCGACTTTACCGACGCCGGTGCATTGGCCAGGTACTTGTTGATGCCGGTCTTGAACTCGTACTGCAGCACGTCGTTCTCGGTCGCGTCGAACTTGCCGTTCGTGGCGATGTTGGCGGGATCGACGATCGTCGCGCCGAGCGATTTGATCAGCGCGATGGCGTCCTTCATCAACTTGTCCGTGGCATCGTTGAATCCGAAGTATTGCCGCGCTACGCCGATGCGCGCGCCTTTCAGCCCGTCCACATCGAGGAAGCGCGTGTAGTCGGCATGACCCTTCGTCCGGCTCGACACGGTCACGGGATCGCGCTCATCGGCTCCCGTCAAAACGCCGAGGAGGATGGCGGCGTCGCGGATGGTGCGGGCCATCGGACCGGAAGTGTCCTGGCTGTGCGCGATCGGAATGATTCCGGCGCGGCTGATGAGGCCGAGTGTCGGCTTGATCCCGACAAGACCGGATGCCGACGACGGGCAGACCACCGAGCCGTCCGTCTCCGTGCCGATGCCGACCGCCGCGAGGTTCGCGGCGATCGCCGATCCTGTTCCCGAGCTCGAGCCGCAGGCATTGCGGTCGAGCACATACGGATTCTTCGTCAGCCCGCCGCGGCCGCTCCAGCCGCTGGTCGAATGCGTCGAGCGGAAGTTCGCCCACTCGCTGAGATTGGTTTTTCCCAAAATCACAGCTCCGGCCTCGCGCAGGCGGGAAACGATGAAGGCATCGCGCGCGGCGTGGTTCTCCGCCAGCGCCAGCGATCCCGCCGACGTCGCCATCCGATCGGCGGTATCGATGTTGTCTTTGATCACCACCGGAATTCCGTGCAGCGGTCCGCGGATGTGCCCCGCCTTCCGCTCGCGGTCCATCGCATCGGCGATCGCCAGCGCCTCGGCATTCAGTTCGATGATCGCGTTGAGCATCGGCCCATGCTTGTCGATCGCATCGATCCTGCCGAGGTATCGCTCCGCGATCGCGCGCGAAGTCCAGCGGCCGCTGGTCATCGCATCCTGCAGCTCGCCGATGGTGATCTCCTCGATCTCCGGATTCGCGGTCGTCGCACTTTGCGCCACAGCCCTCAACGGCTTCGCCATCGCCAGTGCGGACCCGAGAGCCGCATACCCGAGAAATCCCCGTCGATCGATCGTCATCGTTCTCTCCCTTGGAGAGAAGTAGATCGCGCGGCGGAGGGAGAGTCAATCGAGGCTCACTTCGAAATCATCGGCGACATTGACGCGATCGATCTTGAAGCTCTTCACGGTATTCACGAACGCCGGCCGCGCATTGCTCTCGAACCAGGAGGCGGAGCACCATCGATAGAGCGTGGCATCCGGCACGACGCGATGATGCACTGGGTTCTCATGCGTGTACCGCAACCGCGCCAGCCACGAACGCTCGAACGTCAACTCCGTCTCGCGAAACTGAAACCACACTTGTCGCCCCGGCGTGCGATCGATTTCATTCGCATCGATTCCTTCCTCGGTATGTAACCGCGTGAGCATGTCGCGAATCTTTTCGCCGTCCGCGGAAACAACAAGGTGATAGTGATTCGAGAAGATCGACCACGCCTGAAGCGAGCACTCGTGTTCTCTGGCGAGCACGAAGACGCGCGATTGCAGCCCGTCCAACCGCTTCGCCGTTCGGTAGAAGTGCTGCTTCAGATACGTCGCTGCGGTGATGAAGTAAATCGGGTCGCCATTTACGAATCGATGCAACGGTGCATGCGGCCAGTCCATGCACCGATTCTCCCTCGGCGGATCGTGTTCTACGTAAGGTGGATGCGCGCCTCTCGCGAAGCTCCGATTCGCCCTACACCACGTAGACATGCTTGCGCCGCACACGGCACATTTCGCGAAGCTTTGGAGTGCGCGTGGCAAAGCCACCGCTTTGGGAGGGCGGCGGAATCGTGACAACTCGCAACGTGTGATGCTGCGCGAAATCACCTTTCCCCCGCCCTCCCAAAGCGGCGACTCTGCCGCGCGCACTCCAAAGTGCTGCGCACGAAAGTGATTTCGATGCGTGCACAAGCCGAAGCACATTTCGCGAAGCTTTGGAGTGCGCGTGGCAAAGCCACCGCTTTGGGAGGGCGGCGGAATCGTGACGACTCGCAGCGTGTGATGCTTGCTCGGGACGTGCGCTGCGAATGCCACGTGCCGGGCAAGCATCAAATGCTGCGCGAAGTCACCTTTCCCCCTCCCTCCCAAAGCGGCGGCTCTGCCGCGCGCACTCCAAAGTGCTGCGCACGAAAGTAATCTCGATGCGTGCGCAAGCCGAAGCACATTTCGCGAAGCTTTGGAGTGCGCGTGGCAGAGCCACTGCGCTGGACGTGCGCTGCGAATGCCACGTACCGGGCAAGCATCAAATGCTGCGCGAAGTCACCTTTCCCCCTCCCTCCCAAAGCGGCGGCTCTGCCGCGCGCACTCCAAAGTGCTGCGCACGAAAGTGATCTCGAGGCGTGCGCAAGCCGAAGCACATTTCGCGAAGCTTTGGAGTGCGCGTGGCAGAGCCACCGCGCTGGACGTGCGCTGCGAATGCCACGTGCCGAGCAAGCATCGAATGCTGCGCGAAGTCACCTTTTCCCCCTCCCTCCCAAAGCGGCGGCTCTGCCGCGCGCACTCCAAAGTGCTGCGCACGAAAGTGATTTCGATGCGTGCGCAAGCCGAAGCACATTTCGCGAAGCTTGGAGTGCGCGTGGCAGAGCCACTGCGCTGGACGTGCGCTGCGAATGCCACGTGCCGAGCAAGCATCAAATGCTGCGCGAAGTCACCTTTCCCCCTCCCTCCCAAAGCGGCGGCTCTGCCGCGCGCACTCCAAAGTGCTGCGCACGAAAGTGATTTCGAGGCGTGCGCAAGCCGAAGCACATTTCGCGAAGCTTTGGAGTGCGCGTGGCAGAGCCACCGCTTTGGGAGGGGGAGGAATCGTGACGACTCGCAGCGTTTGATGCTTAACGTCACAGGCCGCGGAACGTCGCAGGCGGAATCGTCTAAAGCCTGAAATTGATCGTCAGATTGAAGATGACGTCGACCGGCTTTCCATCCCGAGTGCCCGGCGCGAACGTCCATTGCCGTACCGCATCCACGGCGGCCTCGGAGAGCCCATCCGGCAATGGCTTGATCACCTTGAGGTCCTTCAGCGCGCCCGTGTGATCGATGACGACTTCCATCACGACATGCCCGCTGACCTTGTTCCTCCGCGCGAGCTCCGGGTACACCGGATTCACATGCTTGAGAACGGTCGGCGCCTTGACGTTGCCGCCGACAGGATAGGGCTGAGCATTCGTGCTCAACGCAACGAGAAGAAGGAGAGGAATGAAAGAGAGTCGCCGCATGCCATACCTCCGTCGGTGGATTGTACAGGGAGGACGGTTTCACGCGGAGGGCGCGGAGAGGCGGAGAACACCAACCGCTTTTCTCCGCCTCTCCGCGTTCCCCGCGTGAACCGTCTCCCTGCTCAGACCGGCACATCGACTGACGGCGTCTTCCTTGCACTCCAAAAGCCGTAGGTGACCTCATGAAACGATTCATCTCTCTTCTCATCGTCCTCGCGTTCGTACCATCCCATGCGCAAGCGCTCGACACCAGCGGACTTCGCTCGCTCTGCGCGATGCCGCTCGCTGTGGATGCCTGCGCCCGGACCGGCCGCGTGGCGCCGGACCAGCTCGGACGCTTCGCATCGCGGCTGAATGACGCCGATGTTCCGCCGCCGCTGTTCGTGGAGACGGTCCGCTACGCTCCGGTCGCTGTCCAGCAGCCCGACTTTTTTCCATTCGTCGATTCGGAGATCTCGCAGGGCGTCGTGGGCGACGCGTTGGTGACCGTGATCGAGCAACGGGTGCGAGGTTATGGATACGACGTCCGCCGCGGCGACGCCACGCCAGCCTGGGTGCTCAGCGACAACTACATCCCTCGCTTTGATTCCTCCTACAGAACGGTGCGCAGGACGACATACGACACACGCTACGACAACGCGCCGCGCTATGACCGCCGCACGATTCTCTACCTCGTCGAGATGCCGCTGGCGGTGGCCACGGTCAGCGACTACGGCGTACCGCAGAACGACCTGGCGCGATTCTGCGGCACTCTGAATCGCGGCTACCTCCCGCCTGAGCAATTCGTCGACACCGTCCGGTACGCGCCGCAAGTGATCGTGGAACGGCCCGACTTCGTTCCGTTCCTCGAGGTGCAGATCGGGAACGGCATCACCGGACGCCGGCTCTTCGATGTCATCAATCGCCAGTTGCCCGCGTACGAGGCGCCGCGCGCGGCGTACTCACCGTCCTACGTGCTCAACGACCAGTATTACGTTCCGCAGACCGTTCGCACGCGCTTCCCGCGGTCGCGGATGAATCCCGGCTTCGCGCAGCAACCGGCCTTCATTCCTCAACCGATGGTTCAGCAGCAGCCGGCATATCAGCAGCCGATCTATCAACCGCCTGCTGCACAGCCTTCGTACATTCCGCCGCAGCCCGCCTATGCCCGGCAGCAGCAGCAGCAGCAACGTTTCAGGCGGCAAGCGCCGGCGGTCGTTCGTAGCGTTCCGCAGCCGGTCGTGATCCAGAGTCCGCAGGTCGTGCAGATGCCGGCACCGCAGGGGGTCCGCATCCCGCCGGGTCAGGCGAAGAAGGAAGCGCGCCAGGCCGAGGCACAAGTACGCGAACAGGGACGCGGCAAGGGACGGCAGCGCGTCGTCGTTCAACAACAACCGCAACCGGTGGTCATCGCGCCGCCTCCGATGGCATCCGCGGCCCCACCCGCGCCGGTCATGGTTGCTCCGCCGCCACAAGACAATGGACACGGCCACGGAAAAGGTCCGGGCGGCCAGGGTCCTCCCGGCCAGCAGAAGGACAAGGAGAAAGGCGGCAAAGGCCATGGAAAGGATTAGTCCAATGAAACGATCACTCCTCGGAATCGCGCTCTGTGCGTCGCTCATCGCCTGCGGCGGCAACAAGACCGATCAGACGGCCAGCACCACGAATGCGACGACGACGGCCGCAGCCGCGAACGCGCCGGCGGCCAACGCCACGACGTTGACACCAGAGCAACTCGGCCAGCTCGGCGCGCTGATCAATAAACAGCCGGGCAACGCCGACAAGCTCCTCGCCGATCAGGGCCTGACTCAGGCGTCGTTCGAAGCCGCCATCCGCAAAGTCAGCTCCGATCCCGCGGAGTCGAAGCGCTACGCGGCCGCGTACAAGAGCGCCAGCTGATCACGCGGAGGACGCGAAGAGGCGAAGAGCGCGGAGGTTTTCTCCGGCTCTCCGCGACCTCCGCGTGAACCCGTCTCCCTGTGACTTACTGCGCTCGCGTAACGCTCTTGCAGTCAACCGTCCCGACTAGGCGCACGCCATCCGCCGTCTTCGCGTCGAACGAGATCACGGCCGTCGAGCCTTTGTCGTGCACGGTCACCGTGCCCGTTCCGCTCTTCTTCTCCGTGTCGACCTTGTACTCGGCGACGCGCTTGGTGATCCGACCAAAGGCAACTTTGAGCGAGAAGTCGTGCGTCCCCGACGCCGCCGCCTTCGCGTCCGGCACGATGATCTGGATGCTGTTCAGAACCTTCGGATCGTTCTCCCTCAGCAGCGAATACTGATTCCCGAACGATCCCTTCCCGGTCAACCCCGCCGAGCACCCCCCTCGGTCGGTGCTCCCGTCATACGTCCCCGCATGCGCGCCACCGGTGATGACGACATGAACGGTTTCCTTCACATCCGCCGCAAACGCGGCCGGAGCCGCAACGACGAGCAGCACAGCGAAACTACGAAGCGATCGATTCAATGAAGCCTCCTCAGGTTTCAGATTTTGGTGGGTATTCTACCGAGGAAGTCTCCGCTTTTCTCCGCCCCTCCGCGTCTCCGCGTGAACCGTCTCCCTCTTCAATCGCGCACAGCCTGGAGAGCAAGCCGCCGAAAGGCCTGCCACGCCTCCTCATCCGCGAAGAACTGCCGAGGAAGGATGCGAATGATGCTTGCGGATTGGTAGATCGTCACGAGATCCGGAGTCACCACGACCTTGTGCATCAGCGCCCACGGTAGATCGACTGATCCATGCGTCGATTCCATCCGAACGCCCTGCTCGTCGGCCTCCCCGGTAATCGGATCGCCAAGCGTCCGGTCCGTCGCGAACGCCCGCTTCACAGTCATCCTCGGCATCACCAACAGCATCACTCCGAAGAGCACGAGAAAAAACGGCATCCCCCAGGAAACCGGCACCGCAAGGTTGGCGAAGCAAAGGTTGATCCCTCCTGCAAGGATCAGAACCCAGGCGACGATCTGCATCGGCCGGCCGCTACCAGCGAGCGCGCGCCGGTAAGTATCAGGCGTGAGCGTCCCCTCAAAGCGAATCATCCGCGCTCATTTTGCACGAGTTCGCAGCGCATCCGTCTTTATCTGCGGACCTCTGCGTGCATCTGCGGATAAAACCTTCGTCCGCAGATGTACCCAGATGGAAAGCAGAAAAAACGGCCTACGCGACGTCTCGCGCAGGCCGTTCGGAACTAATGCTGCGGAACTGGGCCGGACGGGGCCTTCGGTTTGCGGCGGATGCCGGAGCGCCCGAGGGCGGACTGCATCGTCCTGACGTGCGCGACGAGGGCGCCGGCACGTTCGTTACGAGTGAAACCTTTGGCGAGGTTGTACACCTGCAACGCCTGCTGCACGACGTCCCAGCGCTCGCGGAACATGTTGTAGCGGATGTCCCGCGCCAGCGCCTCGGCGGCAGCAGCAAGAGGCTCGAACCGCAGATTACGGGTGATGACCAGCCGCGTTCTGGCCGGATCGATTCCCGTCGTGGCCTGCATCGTCGCGTCGTTTTCGGCCGCAACGGCACTGGCTTCGAGAAAGTCGTCCGAAACAGAACGGGCTGCACGCATCGCCTTGACGCCCTCAACCGGTGCCGGAACGAAATCCGGCAGAAGCTGATAGACGCCGCGGAGCTGCGCCACCGCCTGCTGGATGACGCCATCGAGCGCCGCCAGGTCGGGCGTTGCAGTTTGACCCTTGTCTGTAGTGACCATAGCCTTCTTCTCCTTTCCGCCAGGGTTGTCCCGCGCGCGCTGCTTTGGATCGCCTGACGCGCTCCAAACTAGGAGGGAGATCGGGGGGAGTCAATCCTGAGGCTCACAATAACTCCCGCGAACCAGGTCACAAAACGCGATTGTCACAAATGTTGACAATTGCACACTTGAAAATGGAAACAATAAGAAACCGGATCACATCAAAGGGAAATCAGAACCCATCGATGAGAAACCGTTTCCCATCGATGGGAACCCAGATCGCATCGATATGAAACGAGATCCCATGAATGGGAACTCAGAGCGCGTGAACGGGAAACGAGAACGCGTTCACGCGGAGATCGCGGAGGTAGCGGAGCCTCTTTTCTCCGCCTCTCCGCGTGCTCCGCGTGAAACCGTCGCCCTGTTCGTCGAACTATCCGCTCTTCAAAGGCCCGGCAACCTTGTACGTACTGAGGATGATGCCGGACGGCATTGCTTTCGTGCTGACGAGCTCGAATGAGCGTGGCGGGGTTCCCTCCGCAAAGAAGCGCTTCCCCGTGCCCAACAGGACCGGATAGACAGTCAGCAGGACTTCATCCGCAAGCCCATGTTCGAGCAGCGTCGATGTCAGCGTAGAGCTACCCCAGAGGATAAGGTCCGGGCCGTCCTGCGACTTGATGCGGCGAACGCCCTCGACGATGTCCGGTCCAAGCGCCTCGAACGGGCCCCATTCAAGACTTTCCGGACGGTGAGTAGCGACGAATTTCGTCGCCGCATTGATGGGGTCCGCCATCGGACCGCTCGGCGCCTTTGGCCAGAAGCCCGACCAGATATCGTAGGTGCGGCGGCCAAGCAGCAGATCGAACCTCTCGCCCTGCGCGGCCATGACCGCGTCCCGCCCAGCGGGACTCCGATAGGGCCCGGTCCAGTCGCTGTAGGGGAAATCGCCGTCATCGGCGGAGTGCTGGATCACGCCGTCCAGCGAGATATGTTCCATGATTTTGAGCTTTCTCATTTGAGTCTCCCGCGCTTATTTGCGATGCCGCCAGTATCCCGGTCGTCTGCTTTGATGCGCGACGGCCGTGATGAATACGTGATCAGCCCTCACGCGATACAGGACGGTGTACGGGAAGCGATCCAGAACGAAACGGCGCTCGCCTCTCTTGACCTGCGGCCATCGCAACGGCGCTTCCGAGATCGCGCGGATCGCGTGATCGATCTCAAGCTCGAGCTCGAAGGCTTGCGCGGCGAGAACACTACGTTCCTCGTACCAATCCCTCGCTTCAGTCAGCTCTTGGTCGGCCTCGGAATGGAAGATGACGCGCATCAGCGGCGGCGAAACAACCGCGCGCGAACCTCTTCCCAGGGAATCGTCTTAGCGGTGCCGGACTCGATCTCCTGCCACCGCCGCTCTGCCTCAATCGACCAAAGCTCTTCCACATCGGGATCAGGAGGCGGTTCGAGACTCTCGATGAGCAGTCCCGCCAGCGTCGCGCGGTCGCCCTCGGGGAGGTCCAATGCGTCGCGAAACATCGTCTGTAGGTCACGTGACATAGGTGGATATTCTACCGCGACGTCTCGTTTTTCTCCGCCTCTCCGCGCCCTCCGCGTGAAACCGTCCCCCTCACGACTCCCCGCTGTACGTTGACTCGATCATCCACCGCACCAGCGCGGCGGTGAAGCCGGGGACGGCGTCCTCGAGGTGCGGCATCTCCTTCACCGAAAGCGGCGAGAGGAGATACCACTCGACGACATCGTTGAACGACACCATCTCTTCGTCGTCCGCTCCCGCATTCGTCATCTCGACCCGATGCTCCAGCGCCCGGATCGCAAACTCCGGCAGCTCGATCGGAATGGTCCGCCGCCGGCTCAATGCCTTCGCGGCATGCGTGGTGAAGGATGCGGTGCGCGTCATGATTGCCTCCAATAGCAATCAGACCACGATGGCGCACACGCATCTACACACAGCAGTGTGCAGATAGAGCTATTCTCCGCCTGTGCGGATCGCGATTCTACGACGCGCCGCTGAAGTCGATCGCCCATGCACTGAACGAACGAAAAGAGACTGCATCGAGCAAGCGGAGGGACCCGACTGGGAAGCCGGGAGGCGTCTTCATGATGCCCCTAGCATTCTCCATTACTAAACCGTCGACGCACGCATCGGCGGAAGCCCAAAGGTTGTCCAGTTCTCTTTGACATTGCTCCGACGTTTCGCGCGCACTGCCGACAGAAGATCCGTGACGCCCTCAATCCTCTCCTCTTCGGCGAACGCGGGATACAAAGCTAGTAACAACATCTCTCCTACCGTTGCGTCCGAAACCCTCTGACCGACGACATTCGCTAGGACAAACGCTGTTTGGTTGCTCTGCTGTTTCGGGTCGCTAGCAAAGGCCGCGAATTCAACCACATCTCCTTGATTAATTTGGTCCAAGAGCGCCCATAATACTAAGCTGTCATGAACGGCAAGCGGCGACTGGAACTGTCGCGGATGAATTTTCTCTAAATTAGTCCGTGTGAGAATGTTCACGGAGGCCGCGTGTCTATTCGACTGCAAGCTCCGAACGAGTAAGTGCAACAAACCAAAATGGCTGGGCTTCGCGATGACTGCGTCAAACAGAACTTGCGCTGCCGAGAGCTGTTGATCATATATCCAAGCACCTCTGCACATGCCCATAATGTTCGCAAGCTCGAGCCACTCGTCGCTGAATAATTCACCAGCCTCAACGGCGAGCAGAAACTCCGCGAGAATGAAATCTGAGGGAGACGCGAGATCATCGCACATAAGCCGTACCGTATGCAATGACAGAGCAGGCCTTTCCTTTTGCGGCGCATGCGCTCGTTCATAAACGTAACTGGCTATCCAGCTCGCTATCAGCCGACGATATTTTGTGGGGGACAACGTAGGATACAATGACAGAAGAGCGTCCGGCGCTCCTTCTTCCGGTGACGTAAACGATGCTGCAAACAACGGCGATGGATTAGCGCCAACGAACGGAAGATCGGTTTCGGACGGCTCTTCCGCTATGACGACGCCCTCCGCCAACCAATGCTCTTCCGCACGTTGCCAGTCGCCGAAATCGCCAAGTTTACCGCTCTCAACCGACCTTGCCAGAGTGTCCAGTTCCTCAGCACTTTCCGCCCATTCGAAACATGCACTCGCCGGCCACGGGAGTGCGAGTATCCACGATTCCTGCAAATTCTCGGTCGCCGCCGCGAGTCGCAAGACTGCGGCCAAGGCAGGTCTACTAGGATCTACCGCAAAATTAGCGGCTGCTCGTAACAATGCGAAGCTCTCGTGACCGGAATCGCAGTAACGCAACGTAGCCCAGAACTCCCTGCCGATCAAAGGGACAACCGATAGAGTCCCTACCCTACTTTGGCCGATCGATGCCTCCACCTTTAGTCCATGATCGCGCTCCAAGAAGATCACTTGACTAAGTGATGCCAACCATTCCGGAATGTGCGTTGCACGATCGCGTGCCCGGACAACCACCTCGTGTACCTTCCAAATTGAATCTATGCCGCTCTTAGAGACCAGCGTAGCTGCGCGAGGTGTTAGCCACAACGTTCCCTTGTCAGGGACAGTCAACTGAAATATTGAGTTCTGTTCATGCTCAGATTCAGGCCACTCCAAAGCGGCCAATGAATCCGCCCATTCAATACCGCGGTTCACGAGTGCTAACAGCACCGACCACCCACTTAGGCGCGACACGGCTGAATTCAAAGCTTGGACTATTCGTGCCCGGAAGAGCGCGTCGACGTCTGGCCTGTGTCGTGCCGCAAGTCTAAGCAAATCAGCTGACGGCGGAGCATCAATTAAGTCAAGCGCCAGTTCAACGAGCAGGCTTGCTAGGCGCGGCTGCCTATCGGCCACGCCGTCCTCCAATAAATCAACAGCCAGCACCGACCCAGCGCGAATAAGGCGATCGAGTTCGCCATACGCCACATTGAGCTCGGCACAAATAGAATAAACCGTATCAATGAGGTGCTCATCAATCGCGAAACAGCGCCCCGCAGCAAAGATAAAGACGTTGTGCCAGGTTGGCAGCCCCGCAATGGCGCGGAGCCGCAACTGTATGTCTGTAGTAGCGCCTGACATCAGCGCCTGAGCGCACATGAACTCCTGCAAGGATCTTATCTCGAATCCTACTGTCTCAGCCGTTGGGCTTACTAGAAACACTAGACGAGTCTCAGCTGCGTCTTGGATCGAAGCAGCAAGGCTCGCGGCGGCATCTCCAGAATACCCTTTTTCTTCTACCCGAGCTCGCACGACTTCTAAGAAAGTTGCCTTGGTTAAGCGGGCTTCGGTACCGCCAGAGCGCTCCGCTTCTAGTTGCAATTCCAACCCGACGCGAGCATGGATAACGTCGATATCAGTTCGGTACTGGCTTAGTAGTGCTGCAGCGGGCGTGTCGCGCTCCATCTCTCGGCGATATATCGCCTGATAATACTCGTGAAACAATCGCCAGCGGTCCTGTGGCGCCCGACCTACCTGATCAAGAAGCGTGGACATTATCGTTATCTGCAATGGCGAGCGCATTAGTTTCGCCGTGGCTTCTAGACTTGCAGCTTCGGCAAGGCGCCCCAAAAGCCTAGCGGCGCGATCCTCATCCGTTCTAAAACGAGCAGCAACTAATCTTGAAGCATAGTGCTGAGCACGAGGTGCAGATAAGGGAACCAACCTGTAGTGCTGATAGTATCGTGATGAGAATTCATCGGTGTAGCCTTGTGGTCTTGTCGTGGCCAGCACGAGAACGTCCGCGTTAAGCTGAGTCAGATCTATCCAAAATTCCTCAATGACTCGAAGTAAATCCGCTCGATTCGCCGACGAGGGCACTTCATCAAGACCATCCAATAAAAGCATCCAAGGGTACTTGGACAACCAAATACGCAGATCATACAGCTCGATCGAATGTCCTGTCCGTTTCGAGATCTTCCCAGCGACAAACTCAAGAAGCGACGAAACACCTTTTTCCGCTGCCAACGACGCTGCCAATTCGCTGAGTGTCACATGCAGCGGAAACCGCCGAACTCGTGACGGACTTAGATTTTCAACTTCACATGCAGCTATGACACTCTGAACAACGACTTGAACTTCGGCAGACAGGCTTTTAGTGGGACGCGAGGACAGGATTCCGGCGCGAAATATCTGGCAGGCAAATTGACCCAACGTCGTTTTGCCTTGGCCAGGACCGCCGATTAGTACGTATCTACCACCGTTAGGATCGGCTTTACCACCTACCGTCGGCGCTCCCCTAGACTCCGGATCCAGTCGATCGCATGCTATTTCGATCAAATCTGATAGAAACTGTGGTGATTCAGAATCATTAGGCGACCACCTCGAGCTGTATGGTAGGTCGACGAAGACACGTGATAACGGAATGCGCTCTTCGCCGGTGTAACCAGCTTGCTCAAGGTTAGCGTATTGGGAACTGAGGATCTCCTTCGCTAGAAAATTAGCCAATGTCTCGGCAAAATCCGGCGTTGAAATCGCTAGCCGCTGCGCCACTTCAGAGAGAACGTCGCCGCTAGTAATGAATGCAGCAAAAGCGCGTCTTACTCCTTCGTTGCCATTAAGCATCGCTTCCAGCTGGTCAGCGTCCCAGATGTGGAAGCCTTTCCACCCATGGCTCTTCGCCGCCTCCTGGAGTACGCGTATTACCCTGTCTTTGCCGCCGCTCTCATTTACCGGCGTCAGAACAACGTTAGTGGCGATCAAATAGTATTCTGGCTTGCGGCGGCGCGAGGTGGGTTTTGAATACTTCGCTAGCTCGGCGGTGAGTTCCTTTATCAGCCAGTCGGCGTCCTGCTTGGAACCAAGCGGTCGCTGCCGAAATTTAGCTTGTACGACGCCGTATCCGCTCCATGGGTTTTGAGCGTCGACCCGGACATGGCCTTCGAATGTTGCCTCACGACCGCCATCCGGACCGTCGCCAAACACTGATACTGCAGTGCCGAGCGCGGTCACAGCTAGTGCCTGAATCATTTTCTCGAATGATCGCGATGAGAGTCCTGTTAAGTCGTAGTCAGGCATAACACCTTAAAAGTGGGATTACGAGCACCCGCTCGTGCTCCCGCAATTCAGGCACTTGTAGCAAGCCCCGTTGCGAACCATGATCGAGCCGCAGTCGCTGCAGGACGGCGCGTCCTGCTGGTAGCGGAAGGTGGCGGTGTTGCGGGTGTTGGGGCCATCCGCATCCTTTGGGGCGGCGATGATGGGGGTCGTGCCGAGGGAGGTTACGAACGATGCGTCTTCCTTCGTCAGCGGAGCGACATTCGGCACCGGCTTAGAAACGACCGGAGCGACGTCCTCGCGGAGGATTACCCCAGCGTGGGCCTGGCTTTCGCGGTCGAGGAACTTGGTGGCGAGCCATTTGAAGATGTAGTCCATGATCGATTTGGTCATGGGGATTTCGGGGTTCTTGGTGAAGCCGCTCGGCTCGAATCTCGTATGCGTGAATTTGTCGACCAGGAAGTTCAACGGCACGCCGTGCTGGAGGGCCAGGCTGGTCATGGTGGCGAAGCTGTCCATGAGGCCGGAGATGGTGCTGCCTTCCTTGGCCATGGTGATGAAGATCTCGCCGGGGGTGCCGTCTTCGTATTTGCCGACGGTGATGTAGCCCTCGTGGCCGCTGATGGAGAACTTGTGGGTGATCGACTCGCGCTCGTCGGGGAGCTTGCGGCGGACGGCGGTGGGGGTTACGCCGAGATCGGTGAGCTTTTCTTTGTCCTTGCCGGTGGAGAGGGGCTGCGAGCGTTTGCAGCCGTCGCGGTAGACGGCGACGGCTTTCAGGCCGAGCTTCCATGCTTCGTGGTACGCGAGCTCGATCTCGTCGACGGATGCGGCCGAGGGCATGTTGATGGTTTTGGAGATCGCGCCGCTGATGAAGGGCTGGACGGCGCCCATCATCTTGAGATGGCCCATGTAGTGGATGGAGCGCGTGCCGTTCTGCGCTTTGAAGGCGCAGTCGAAGACGGTGAGGTGCTGGTCGAGGATGTGCGGGGCGCCTTCGATGGTGTCGTTTTCGTCGATGTACTGGATGATCTCGTTGATCTGCTTGGCGTCGTAGCCGAGGCGCTTGAGGGCCGTGGGGACGGTCTGATTGACGATCTTCAGCATGCCGCCGCCGACGAGCTTTTTGTATTTCACAAGCGCGATATCGGGCTCGATGCCGGTGGTGTCGCAATCCATCATGAAAGCGATCGTGCCGGTGGGCGCGAGGACGGAGATCTGGGCGTTGCGGTAGCCGTGCTCCTGGCCGAGCGCGTATGCCTCGTCCCACACCTTGGCGGCGGCGTCGGCCAGATCGGCCGGCAGCGGACGGGTGTTGATGCGGTAGGCGGCGCGGCGGTGCTTGTCGATCACGCGCAGGAAGGGCTCGCGGTTGACGGCGTAGCCTTCGAACGGACCGACTTTGGATGCGATGCGCGCGGACTGCGCGTACGACTCGCCGGAGAGGATCGAGGTGATGGCAGCGGCGTAGTCGCGGCCGTCTTCGCTGTCGTACGCGATGCCGCGGGCCATGAGCAGCGCGCCGAGGTTCGCGTAGCCGATGCCGAGCGGGCGGAAGGCGTGGGAGTTTTTCTCGATGGCCTTCGTCGGATACGAGGCGAAATCGACGGTGATCTCCTGGGCGGTGATGACGATGCGCAACGCGGCGCGGTAGGCCTCGACGTCGAAGCCTGTGTTCTCGTTGTAGAAACGCATCAGGTTCAGCGAGGCCAGGTTGCACGCGGAGTCGTCGAGGAACATGTACTCCGAGCACGGGTTCGAGGCGTTGATGCGGGCCGTGTTCGGGCACGGGTGCCAGTCGTTGACGGTGGTGTCGAACTGCATGCCGGGATCGCCGCAGAGGTGGGCCGACTCGGCCATCTTGCGCATCAGCTCGCGCGCCTTGAACGTGCCCATGACCGTCTTCGGCTCGGTGACCGACCACGTCTGCCAGTCGAGGTCCTTCTCGTACGCGTGCATGAAGTCGTCGGTGACGCGGACGGAGTGATTCGCGTTCTGAAACTGCACGGAGTCGTACGCGCCGCCGACGGCGTTGAACGCGCCGTTGTAGCCCGCATCGATCAGGGCCCAGGCCTTCTTCTCTTCCTTCTCCTTCGACTCGATGAACTCGACGATGTCGGGATGGTCGGCGTTGAGGATGACCATCTTGGCGGCGCGGCGGGTCTTGCCGCCGCTCTTGATGACGCCGGCGAAGCTGTCGTAACCCTTCATGAAGGAGACCGGACCGGAGGCGGTGCCGCCGCCGGCGAGCAGCTCTTTCGAGGAACGGATGCTGGAGAGATTCGATCCCGTGCCGCTGCCATATTTGAACAACATGCCTTCGGTCTTGGCCAGGCCTAGGATGGAGTCCATGGTGTCGTTGACGGAGTTGATGAAGCACGCCGAGCACTGCGGATGCGGCTCGATGCCGACGTTGAACCAGACCGGCGAGTTGAAGGCGGCCATCTGGTAGAGAAGGATGTGCGTGAGCTCGTCGCGGAAGGTGTCGCCGTCGGCTTCCGAGGCGAAGTAGCCGCCTTCGCGTCCCCATCCGGTGATGGTGCGGACCACGCGTCCGATGAGCTGGCGCACGGAGGTCTCGCGGTCGGGTGAGCCGAGGTGGCCGCGGAAGTACTTCGACACGACGACGTTGGTGGCCATCTGCGACCAGAACTTCGGCATCTCGACGTCTTTCTGCTCGAAGACGATCCCGCCGCTTTCACTGGTGATGGCTGCCGCGCGCATCTCCCATTCGCAGGTGTCGTAGACATCCACTCCCGCTTTGGTGAAGAAGCGGTCGATGGCGATGCCGCCGAGCTTCGTCTCCTTCTTCTTCATCGGCTTGCTCGAGCGATGGCGGATGTTGTTGGACGGGATCTCGATGGACGTCATGGCCTGTTCTCCTTCTTCGAAGCAAAAGCGCCCCTACGCGGGGCGCCTGTGGTGTTTGGATGAGTGATCGTTAACGAGCGAGCCAGCGCGCGCTGGTGGGGCGCGCCTGGGGAACCGGGGTCTTGACTTTGACGGTGACCTGGTACTCGCGAATCTGCAGTGAAACCGACCGCAAGGGGCTCCGTGTGGTAAGACGGGAAACGTGCTTCAAATCCTTCATCAATCCTCCCACGCGCATCGCTGTCGTTGTTGTGCGGAACAAGCTACGCCCGGCAGAATCGGATGTCAAGTAGATGACCACAAGATGTTGTGGTCGCGTGCGGTGAGAACACCACAGGGAGCGTAAGTATTCGCGGAATCAGAGGTTTAGTCCACAGGAAGTAAATGCGTTCTCCGCTGGCTTTCCACGTCTTCCCCGCAGGTTATCCACAGGTTTTTGCACAGTCTTCTGCTTGGTAATCCGCAGAAAATCAGCGCGTTTTCCACACGTTTTGCACATCTTTTCCATGCATGATTCGCGACGCATTTTTCCGCAGGTTTTAAGGTGAGTTTCCGAAGGAAATAGCAGACTCGGCCGAAGAAAATACGGGCGTGCAGGTTGGGAGGGTGGGAGGGCTGCGGAAAAGGCGTCGCTTTCGTGCTTGCGCGGCGGTTCAAGACGCCGAAAACGGGCCTGCACAATGAGTGTGACACGTGGAACAGTGTGGAACCACCGCTTAATCTGCGTACATCTGCGTAATCTGCGGATGAACGTTTATCCGCAGATTTACGCAGATTTACGCAGATGAAAACCGGGATTTAGTAGTCGCCGCCGGCGCCGGCGCCGCCGAAGGATTTGTCGGTTGGCGTGGAAGAGTCGGTTAGGACGGGGCCGGTATGGGCGTGATCCGCGGGGGCGGATCCGTGCGGGGCGACGGCGAGGATGCCGCCGATCTGCATCGCTTCGTCGTAGGGGTTGGTCGCGACGACCGTCACGACGAGGCCGCGCGTGTTGCGGCGCAGGGCGCGTTCGAGCGTTACGGCGATGGCGATGACCGCGATCCCCGCGCCGATCAGCTTCCCCTCGGCGGGATAGTCGAAGAGCTGGCGCAGCTCGATCGCGGCGCAGGCGATCGACAGCGTCGCCGAGATCAGCAGGACCCGATCGCGCCAGGCGAATCCAGCGGCGAGCAGGATGGCCGCGGTGATGCTGACGATCGCGGCAATCTGGAGGTTCATGAGCCGGAACTCGCGCATGAACAACGTGGACAGGTAGCCGGCCACCGGCATCGCCAGCACTAAGCCGGCAAAGAGACGCTCGTTCGATGGACGCTGCCATACGCGGCGGAGTGCAAATGCCGAGGCGATGGCGATGAGCGCGGCGACAGACATCGCAAGTATCGGTGTGTGGTCCCATTTCACGGCGACGTACGCCACGACCAGGATCGCCGCGAGCACGCCGAAGAATTCGTTGCGCATCCGCCAGCCGGATAGCGCGGCCGCAGCGGCGAAGACGAGGATGGCTTCCACTTTGCCCTGGCTGGGCAGGCCGAAGATGAAGGCGAACGTACCGCAGAGCCAGAGAGACGACTCGAGGCCGGTGCGGAAGAAGCGGTGCTTCGCGATCATCCATTCCGCGGCGCCGATGGCCAGCAAGGCGGTCAGGATGCCCTTCGGCAACGTGAGGAGCGCGAAGAATCCGAATGCTGCTGCTACCGCAATCGCCGCGAGGACCGTGAAGACGATGCGCAGCAGCAGGCCGTAATGCTTCCACGCTGTCGCCGGCTGCGACGGGGCGATTCTCCGAACCGCCTCCACCCGCTCGTCGGCGATCGAAGGTCCGGTCGGCCACTTCATGCCGCCCTCCGCAGCCGCGCGTGCGAGAGAAACAGTCCGATGATCGCGGCGATCGTCGAGACGAGGAGATAGAAGGTGATGAAGATGCCGTCATCGATCGCGTTGCACACGGCGATATCGACGGCGATGGTCCCGTACACCCACGCGTAGATGACGAACGTCGCCTCGCGCATGCGGCGGGCGTAGAACATCGAGGCCGCCGCCAAAGCGACGGCGATCGCGCAGCCGAGCAGCCGCGTCTCTTTGTGCGCGGCCAGAGCCAGCGATCCCCAGAAAGCGAGATTCGCGGCAGCGTGATCGAAGAATGAACTGAACGTCGTGGCCGGGCGCAGCTTCCGGTCGATGACGCGCCAGGCGGCGACGATCGCAGCGCAGACAAACGCGCGCCCGGCGGTGGCCACGGGAGCCTCGAAGATCGCGTCGACGCTGCGCCGTTCGATTCCGAGCCATGCCGCCAATGACGCGACCGACAACGAAAGCACGAGGCGCGAACGGAAGTAGTACGCCGTGGCCGCGTGGAGGATTGTCAGAAACAGAAAGTGGCGCGGCCAACTGTCGCCGAGGAGGTGGTAGTGATGCTCGATGTATCCGATGTCGGCGCTGGCGAGGAGCGCGGCCAGCAGCAGGACGTAATCGTCGACCAGCGCGGCCTTGCGGCTGCGTTTCCAGTACGCCCACGCGTAGCAGGCAGCGGCGGCGAGACCGATCACGGCCGCGATCGCAAGCGGTCCGATGTCGTCGAGATGCTTGGAGATGTAGACGCCGACACCGGTGGAGATGAGCATCACGCCGGCCCACGTCAGGATGCGAAGCTCGGGATAGATGCTGACGGCTTCGCGGCGCTCGCGCGCGATGGCGCGCGCGGCGACAGGCTGTTCGAGCACACCGGTATCGCGCAAAACGACCAGCTCAGGTTCGAGGGAGATCACTGCGGGAGATTGTAATCCGCAGATGTCGCAGATCCACACAGATCACATCTGCGTTTGATCTGCGTCATCTGCGGATAAACTCGCCCTCGTGAAGGTCATCCGCCTCCTGCGTCCGACGCAGTGGCTGAAGAACGGATTCGTGGTCGCGCCGCTGATCTTTTCGCGGTCGTTCGTTTCGCCGTCCGCGGTCGCGCATTCGCTGGCCGCCTTCGCCATCTTCTGCGGCGCGGCGTCGGCGGGCTACATCATCAACGACATCTTCGACCGCGAGAGCGACCGCGCCCATCCCGTCAAACGCCTGCGCCGCCCCATCGCCTCGGGGGAAATCTCGGTCCGGGCGGCAGTAACGATCGTTACGATTCTGATCCCGCTCCTGCTCGTTGCGGCCTGGTTCGTAGCGCCGAAGTTTTTTCTCGCGGTGGCGCTTTATCTCGCACTGACCACGGCGTATTCGATCCACCTGAAGACGATGCCCATCATCGACCTCTTCGTCATCGCCTGCGGATTCGTGCTGCGGGTCTGGGGCGGCGCGGTGGCGATCGACGTGGTGCTGTCGGTGTTCATGTTCATCACCACGCTGTCGCTCGCGCTTTACCTCGCGGCGACGAAACGGCGGCAGGAACTGCTGTCGACGGCGACCGCGTCGGACTTCCGCTCCGTGCTGCAGCACTACACCGTCAAGCTGATGGACGACTACTCGGAGATCGCGGTCGTGGCTACGTTCGTCTTCTACGGCCTCTACATCGCCACCGTGCGGCCGCAGCTTGCGGCCACGGTGCCGGTGGTGCTGTTCGGCGTTTTTCGCTACCGCTATCTGATGGAACTAAGCGCCTCTGAGTCGCCGACCGATCGCATGGTGCGCGACCCGCAGATGATCGTTTGCGCAGTGTTGTGGGCGGCGATCTCGATCTCCGTCCTTTATCTGGCGTCGTGATGCGACTGGCCAACGCCGCGTTCGTGCTGATCTTCGCGGCGTTCACGTTCCTGCACCTGCACCGCATCGCCTCGATCTCGCCGACATGGGACGAAGGGACGGACATCGCCATCACGCAGTGCCTGGCGAAGACGCACGATCCGTTCGCCTGCCTCGACGACATCTCGCAGACGCGCCTCCCCTACTTCATCCACGCGTTCGTGCTGAAGCTGACGCCGAAGATCGAAGCGCAATACGTCATCAGCTTCATCGCCAGCGCGTTGACGCTGCTCATGCTGTACGCGTTCGCGCGGCGTGAATTCGGCCTCAGCGTGGCGACGATGACAGCGGCGCTGTATGTCACGTCGCCGCAGATTCTGGCGTCCGGGCGGATGCTGATGACGCACGCGAACATGCTGTTCATACTGTTCACGACGGCGTCGTTTCTCGCGTTCTACAACTTCGTTCGGAGCCGTTTGCCCGGGCCGCCCACCCGCACAGACAAGAGTGTCTGTGCCACATCGGCTGGCGTTTCTGCCACAGCTTCTACCATCTCCGACACAACTGCCGCCATCTCTGCCGCAGCTCCAAAAACAACCGCGGAGCGGTGTGGCACAGACACTCTTGTCTGTGCTTTCGACATACAAAGCGCCGGAAACCGCAAGCCCGGAAACAGATGGCTGATCCTCAGCGCCATCGCCTTCGGACTGGCCACCTCCTGCTCGATCCTCGGCGTGTTCAACGGCATCGCCATCGCGGTCTTCTACGCGATGACGCGGCGGTTCGCCTGGCGCGATCTGATGTTCATCCCGATCGCGATCGCGACGTTCTTCGCCACGTCAGTGATCTATCTGAGTCCGACGCTGCTGGTGAAACTGATCCGCGCCTGTGCGCTGAGCGACGTCTACCCATTCTGGAACTACCTCGGACTGGGATCGCCGCACGCGCCCTGGTACTTTTCGCCGGTTGTTTTCATCAGCAAAATCGGACCGTGGTGGCTGATCCTCGCCGCCGCCTGCTATGCAACGTCACTTCACCGCCCGCGACGCTTGCAGACGACGTTTCTCGCCGCGTTCGGAATCGCGCTGCTCATCAATTTCGCGCTGAAGGGATTCGTCTTCCACTACGACGCGCCGCACCACCAGGTGCAGTTCTACCCGCTGATCTGCCTCGGCATCGCCGCCGTCATCCTCGAACACCGCATGACGAAGCCGCTCGTCGCCGCGATCACACTCTGCTTCGCGATCCAGATCTACGACGTGATCCGCTTCTTCCCCAACTACCTCTTCTACGGCGCGCAGTACGGCGACCGATTCCTCGGCGAGTTCTACGGACCAGCGGTCATGCACGGACAGGACCGCGGTCCGGTCAACGCCTACATCGACACGCTCATCGCGCGCGATCCGAACGTGAAGATCCTCGTCGCCGACAACAATGCGCTGGAGCGGCCGGAGGCGAATTTCGTTCCGTTCACGAAGCGCGATCCCGCCATTCGCTATGAGTACGCCTTCGTCGATCGCCTCTTCGCGACGCACGTTCGCTTCCCGGAGCGCGACGCGTACAACGCGTACCTGGCCGCGCATTACGTGGAGGACTACACGTATTACTTTCCAACGCACGTTTGGATGTATCGGGTGATGAGGCTGTCAGGATGACGCCCGATTCCCGATCCCCGTCTCACTGCTATCCTTCGCACCGCATGACCACCCTCCGCACCTGCGTGTTCCCTTGTGCCGGTTTCGGCACGCGGTTTTTTCCGGCCACGAAAGTCATTCCGAAGGAAATGCTGCCGCTCGTCGACAAGCCCATCCTGCAGTACGGCATCGAAGAGGCCCTCGGCTCGGGGATGGACAAGCTGATCGTGGTCTTGTCGAAGGGAAAGGACGCCATCCTCGATCACTTCGACCGCACCGCGGAGCTGGAGCGGTCGCTTCAGGAGCGGAAGAAGAACGATTTATTGGACGAAGTCGAGACCGTCAGCCGCATGGCCGACATCATCTCCGTCCGCCAGAAGGAAGCGCTCGGCCTCGGCCACGCCGTTTTGCAGGCGAAGGACGCCGTCGGGCGCGAGGCGTTCGCGGTCGTTCTGCCGGATGACGTGATCCTTGCCGACGAGCCCTGCCTGCTGCAGATGCGCCACGTGTTCGAGGAGACCGGCCGTCCGGTAGTGGCGCTGATGGAAGTGACCGATGAGGAAACGTCGCGCTACGGCATCGTGGCCGGCAACATGCTCGGCAACCGGCGCTTTCACATCACGGACATGGTCGAAAAGCCGAAGGTGAAGCCACCGTCGCGCTACGCCATCATCGGCCGCTACATCCTGCCGCCGGACATCTTCCCGGTACTTGAGAAGACCGAGCGCGGCGCCGGCGGCGAAATCCAGCTCACCGACGCACTCCGCGAGCTGGTGCGCACCGGCGAGTTTTACGGCTACGTCTTCGAAGGCAAGCGTTACGACGCCGGCGAAAAGCTCGGCTATCTGAAAGCGACCGTCGATTTCGCGCTGCGTCATCCCACTCTCGGCGACGAGTTTCGCGAGCACCTCGAGACGCTGATCGGCGAAGATCAACCGCAACCGCATGGACAAACGCTTCGACATCCTCGACGCGCCTGAGGACGTCCGCGCCCTGGTCGGCGAATGCGAGCTGACCGGCAGCCGGACCACCTTCCTGCGCAACGACCGCCCCATCGCCATCCTCATCTCGCACGATGAATACCTCGCGCTGCGCGAAACGATCGACATCGCCGACGACGCGCCGCTGCGCGTCGCACTCGACGAAGCCGAGGCGGAAGTGGAGCGCGGCGCGATGGTCGCGGTCGAAGATCTGTTGGAAATGAAGCTGTCATCCTGAGGCTGACCCTCCGGCGTGAGACTTCTCGACGTGAGGCATCGCCGCGTTTGATGGTTGCGCGACTCGCGGCACATTTCGCGAAGCTTTGGAGTGCGGTAGCGATCGAGCTACCGCTTTGGGCGCAGACGTAGCACGCATCACACGCTGCGCGTCGTCACGATTCCACCGCCCTCCCAAAGCGGTGGCTCTGCCACGCGCACTCCAAAGTGCTGCACACGAAAATTGGCGCCATGTTTCCTCACGTGCTCTGAGGCGCCGTGCCTCGCTATAAACTGCCAGCTAATGTGGAACGACCGCCTGCGCTTCGCCGAACGCGTGGAGAAAGATTGGCGCAGCCTTAACGACGAGCAGCGCGCCGTCGCGACCAAGGCTCTGGAAACGATCGATGAGGACCCCATCATCGGCGCGCCGCTGTTCGAGCCGTTGCGTGGCTACTGGAGTTACCGTAGCGAAGGGATTCGCATCATCTACCGCATCGTCACCGAGGCGCGATTCATCGTCGTATTGAACATCGGTCTGGTGATGGCGCGATGAGGTTCATCCTCGCGTCGCAGTCGCCGCGGCGGCGGGAGTTGCTCGCATCGATCGGACTTGCGTTCGACGTCATGCCGAGCGACGTCCCCGAAGTGCATCAGCCGGGTGAATCGCCCGAGGAGTACGTGGCGCGGTTGTCGCGCGACAAAGCGGGAGCGATCGCGGCCAAACACAACGACGCCTGGATCATCGCCGCGGACACGACCGTCCTCCTCGGCGACGAGCTGCTGGAGAAGCCGGCCGACGATGCCGACGCGCGTCGCATGCTGGCCACCATCGCCGGCAAGACCCACATCGTCTACTCCGGCGTCACGCTGCAGAACGCCGCCCGCGGCTGGCGCGATACGCGCGTGGCGGAGTCCGAGGTGAGAATGCTGCCGCTCGACGAGCGCGACATCGCGTGGTATGTCTCGACCGGCGAGCCGCTCGACAAAGCGGGCGCCTACGCCGTGCAGGGCATCGGAGCCATGTTCATCGACTCCATCCACGGCAGCTATACGAACGTAGTTGGATTACCACTTGCTTTGCTTTTCCAGATGCTGAGACGGGCAGGGATCGATCCGCTGAAATCCGTCGAAGGACGCTAACGAGATGTCATCCGCGGCAAAAGTCGGCATTTTCATGCTGATCATCCTGGCGATCCTCGGGTACTTCATCCTGAAGATCGAAGACGTGCAGATCGGACATGGCACGGGCGCGCGCAAAGTGACGGCGGTGTTCGACTCCGTGGCGGGACTCGACAACAAGTCCGCCGTGCGCGTGGCCGGCGTCCGCGCGGGGAAGGTCTCGAACATCAAGCTGCGCCCGGATGGAAAAGCCGAGGTGACGCTGGATATCGATCCGGATGTGGTGCTGCATCCCGGCGCCGTCGCGCACGTCGCCAACCTCGGGCTGCTCGGCGAGAAGTACATCGAGCTCGATCCTGGCCCGGCCAATACGCCGGCCATTCCGCAGGAACAGAGCGTCGTTCTGCACGGTACGCAGCCGGCGTCGATGGACGACATCACGAACCAGGTTGCGGCGATTGCGAACGATGTAAAAGCGATCACGGCCTCGCTGCGAGGCGTGATGTCCGGGCCTCAGGGTGAACAGCGGCTGGTGGATATCGTCGAGAACGTCCGCACGATTACGGCCCAGGTGCGCGATCTGATCGCCGCGAACAGGACGAATGTCGACGCGACGATGGCCAATGCGCGCATCGTCAGCGAGTCACTGCGCGTGGAGATTCCGAAGCTGGCCGCGTCGCTCGACCGAATGGCGACGCAGATGTCGGGCACGGTCGGCGAGAACCGGCAGGACGTGCGGCAGATCGTGGAGAATCTGAAAACGCTATCCGCTGATCTGAAGACGACCTCGGACAATCTCAACTCAGTCACCGGTCAGATTCGCAGCGGCGAAGGCACGGTCGGCAAGCTGCTTTACAGCAATGAGGCGCACGATCGGCTGACCGCGGCGCTCGGCTCCGTCGAAAGCGGCGTGAACGAGCTGCGCAACACGCTCGGACGTGTCGGCAAGATGCAGCTCGACCTCGGCCTGAACGGCGATTACTACGCGGGATTGCCGGCTACGCAGAATGGTGCAGAGAAGATCGGCGGGAGCTCGCGATCAGCGGTCTGGCTGCGCCTGACGCCGAATCCGGAGCGCAATCGTTTTTACAACGTCGAGCTGGCCGACACGCCGTACGGGAAGCGCAACGACAAAACAATCGAAGAGACAGTCACGAATCCGGCCACCGGCCAATCGCAGACGACAATCACGCATCAGACGCGTTTCGAGCATTCGTTCCTGACGTCCGCGCAGGTAGGCTGGAATCTGAAGCCGTTCGCCGTCCGCCTCGGCATGATCGATTCAACGGGCGGCGCCGGCGTCGACTACTTCTACAATCCCCGCATCCGCGTCACCGGCGAAGCCTTCGACTTCGGCCACCGCACCGGCGACAGCAATCCGCACCTCCGCCTCTACGGCGAGTACGTCTTCCGCACCGAGAAGCCGACCACGCCAACGATCTTCCTCCGCACCGGCGTCGACAATGTGTTGAACCACACGGCGTTCACATTGGGCGGCGGCATTCGCTGGCGCGATGATGATTTGAAGTACTTGCTGGGGAGCATTCCGATTCCGAAGTGAGGGTTAGGCGACAGTCGGAAGATCCGTGACTACCAGGAGTTATCCCCGATGAATATGCAACGGCATGCCCCTGAGCGGCAGCGACTTCTCCGCGAACCATGGCAAGAATATTGAGCTGTCGCCTAACCCCTCGTTGCAGCGGAACTCATACGCCGTTAGTTAGTTGCCGACAGAGCCGAGTAGTAGAATCCCACAAATGATCATTCACAACGAGATCGTGCACGCCGATCCAGAGATCCTGGCGGGCGAACCTGTGTTCGTGGGAACTCGGGTACCGCTCCGCAACCTGTTCGACTACCTTGAGGCCGGCGATTCGCTGGATGTCTTCTTAGATTCCTTCCCAGACGTTAGCAGGGAACAGGCCGTCGCAGCGCTGGAGCTCGCAAAGGAGACAATGTCCGCTGCGAGTTCTCATTGATCAGTGTCTTCCACGACAACTCGCCCCGGAGCTTACCGAGCACGAGGCAACGACTGTTCGTGCTCAGCGCTGGCTCGGTCTCCGAAACGGCGTTCTCCTGCGCGCTGCCGTCGAAGCCGGGTTTCAAGTCTTTATCACGAACGACTCCAGCATCGAGTTTCAGCAGAACGGCAAAAAAATCGGAATCGGAGTCATTGCGATTGTTGGGGTCCGAAACCGCATTCAGGATCTCCGGCCTCTCATACCTGAACTGCTCGAGAGTCTTGCGGTGATCGTGCCGGGTCAGGTGATCACGATCGCCGGCTAGCCGTTCGCCGCCGGCGTGTCATCCCTCAAATCACGCCCAAATCAATCGCTCGCAAAACCGCCCTCGTCCGATCGCGCACGCCCAATTTCGAGAGCAGATTCGAGATGTGATTCTTCACCGTCCCCTCGGTGATGTTGAGCAGCTCGCCGATTTCGTGGTTGCTGTAGCCGCCGGCGAGGAGGCGGAGGATGGTTCGTTCGCGGTCGGTGAGCGGCTCGGGGAGGTCGGCGGATTCGAATGACGAATCGCTCTTCTCCAGCGCGCGCATGATCCGTTCGGTGATGACCGGCTCGATGCAGGTGCCGCCCTCGGCCAGCGTCCGGATCGCGCCGGCGAGGCGTTCCAGCGAGACGTCCTTGAGCAGCCAGCCTTTCGCGCCGGCGCGGACGGCTTCAAACAAAATGGCGTCGTCGTCGAACGTCGTCAGGATCAGCGTTGGGCGTGCCGCGTTGCGCTCGCGGAGCGTGCGCAGGACGCCGACGCCGTCGAGTTTCGGCATGCGCAGATCGAGCAGGACGACGTCCGGCTTCTCGCGCTCGATCACTTCGACTGCTTCCTCTCCATCGCTTGCTTCGGCCACGACTTCGATGTCGGGGACGAGCGCGAGCAGGCTCCGCAGACCCTGGCGGACGATGGTCTGGTCCTCGACGATGCAGATGCGGATCACGCGGCGGCTCCGAGCGGGAGCGTCACGTGGAGCGAGAAACCGCGGCCGCGCATCGAGGTCACTTCGAACGTGCCTCGCGCCTGTTGCACGCGCTCGCGCAGGCCGAGGAGGCCGTTGCCGAAGGTGATGTTGTCGGCGCCGACGCCGTCGTCTCGGGCGTCGATCGAAAGCGTCTGATTGTCAGTATTCATGCTCAGCCAGAGATTGCGCGCTCCGGAGTGGCGCACGGCGTTTGTGACGATTTCCTGCACCGTCCTCAGCGCGACCTCGGCGATGTTGGCGTCGGCCACGGCAAGCTCGCGCGGGAAGTCGAGATGGAGCAATGGCGTGACGATCACATCGCGAAGCGATTCGAGCGACGACGTCAGATCGACCGGCTCGTCATTCCTAAGACGGCTGACCACGTCGCGAACGTCGGCCAGGAGGTGCTTCGCGATCGACTTGCTCTTTTCGATGTGCTCCTTCGCGTCGCCGGACGCGAGGTGGCCGGCTACTTCGAGATTCAGGCTGAGCGCGGTCAGGTGGTGCCCGAGGAGATCGTGGAGATCGCGCGCGATGCGAAGGCGTTCCGAGGTGCGGCTGCTGATCTCGAGCAGTTCCGTGGTCATACGCAGTTCCGCATTGGCCTCGGCGAGCGATTTCCGTGCCTCCATCTCGGAATGCGCAACGTGCATCGAGAAGAGCGAGAACAGCGAGAACGCGAAATAGACGAGCGCGTAGATGACGGGAGAGGAGCCGTTCATCGAAACGATGAAGCCGAGAACGACGCAGTTGACGGCGATTGCGATGATCGCGAAACGCGGCGGGTAGGCGCCGAGCTGCGCGGCGATGATCACGAGCAGAACAGGTTGAAAGCCAGTGGGCTGTAGCGAGACGCAGACGTAGGCGGCCAGCGTCTCGAGGATGAGCATCGGGATGCGCGTGGAGTTCGTGCAGCCGGGACGCGTGCCGATCAGGAAGGCGATGATGAAGGCGACGAACGCCGCAAAGAGCAAGGCCGCGCGCGGCCCCGCCGGCGAGCGGTACTGCATCTCGTACAGCACGCTCGGAATCCCGATGATGATCCAGGTCAGGACCCCCACCAGTTTCATCCTCTGTTCGTTCACGTTCATCGCATTTTAGAAGTAGACGCGCGCGCCGGCGGTGGTCACGCGCCGCACCTGCATGTACGACAGCTCGCTGCCTCGCGCGCCGGCGAACTCGGTGTCGATGGCGTAGATGCTGACGTTGGCGCGCACGCGCAGCGACAGCGTAGCGCGCGCGAGCAGCGATCCATCGCGCAGATTGGTGATGGCGATCAGCTCGACGTCGATCTTGTCGTGCGGAACGTCGACGCGGATGAAGCCGTAGTTACGCGCCATGCGCAGCGGCGAATAGGAGGCGTTGATGGCGCGGAAGGATTTCGCGTCATGCGCGAAATCGGCGGCGGATCGAAAGGCGCGGAAAGCGTTCTCGTCGAGCCCATCGCCGCCGTGATACAGCTCGGCCACGACGTTGACGCTGTTGCGAAATGTGTACTGACCGCCGATGAGTCCATGACGGCGCGCGATCTCGCCATGCAGTTCGAGCGCGTCGCCGAACACGCGCGCGGCGCTGATGCCTTGCTGGATGCCGTCGCCGTCGCGGCGGAAGTGAAGCGAGATGTCAGTGCCGGCGACGAGGCGATAGACGCGTCCGGCCACGGCGCCGTCATTCAACGCGTAGAGCGAGACGTTCGTGCCGCGGATGAAGAGATCGGTGCGGATCATGTCCCCGCCGATGTTGGCGGATCGGCGGTCGGACGGATCGGCGGGATTCTTTTTCGGACTGACGAACGCGGTCGGATTCCAGGCGTAGCCGGTGCCCCATTTCTCGATGACGCGGCCGATGGTGACGTCGAGCCACGATCTTGGATTGAGCTGCACGAACGCTTCGCCGATGTCGGCTCGTTGCGCGCCTCCCTCGGCCGCATCGCCACGCAGCTTGAGATGGAACTTCCACGCGCGGCTGTCGGGCGCGGCGTCGAGGAAGGCGACGGCATCGGCGGAGCCGTTGCTGTACGGCAAGCCGGCGATGTTGCGCGGGTTCAGCGCCGACGCGGCGTTGGCGGGCGTGAGCTGCCATTCGGCGCCGGCGGAGCCGAAGAATTTGAAGGTTTCGGCGTGAGAAGTCGTCGCAATGAGCGCGAAGAGCAACGCGCCGGCGAGCCGCTGGGCCGCAGTGGCGATCGCGTTGCGCAACGGAGCGCTGGCGTCTCGCCGGCTGGCTCGGCGGCGTCCTCGCCGCCGAATGGGAGGCTTGCGCCGCCGTCGTGTTACCAGCGAATGCTGAGGGTTTGGCGGTTCGGCGGCGAGACGCCGCCGAGCCAGCCGGCGAGGACGCCAGCGCTCCAGCTGCGAACGCCGCGCAACGCTTACGTTAGCGTCATTGAGGCGCCGGGCCGATGGCACTACGACGCGCATCGCCATCTCTACCATTTGCCGAGCGCGTCCTTCGTGAACATCTTTTCGGCGTTTTCTTTCGGGGTCAGGTTTGCGTAGCGCATCACCGTGCGGTTGCCCGGACGAAGGAGGTCGTCGATCTCAATCTCCGTCACGACGCGGCGGCCGGCCATCGTGCCGTACGCCTTGTAGTTCGCGCGTTTGATCAGCTTTCCGGAGACGACGTAAAAGTCGGCGCGGCGCGGCTCGTACGACTGCTTGTCGATCCACAGCCGCACGCGGTTGTAGGCAACGGACGGGTCCTTGGCCACGAGGTCGATCACGAACGCATCGCCATCGTCGGCCACTGCCGTCGCGTTGTAGTCGACGGTGAAGCTCGTGCGCGCCACGTCGCCATTCGAGGCCTGGCCCATCAATCGTTGAAGCGGAGAGATGCGGATCGGGCGGCTCGCGGTGGGGAGGTAGATCCACATGGCGTCGCGCAGCATCAGCAGGTACTTGCCTTTCTCCGTCTGGGGAAAGGTGAACTCGACCACGCTCCGATCGCTGCTCTTTCCATAAACGCGAAAGCGCGAGGTGTCGGTCTTGCCACCGGTTGCGAATGAGGTCAGCTCGACGTCGACGGAGAAGCTCTCGATCGGATTGCGAAAGACGTCGGCGCGCGCGAGAACGGATGCGGCTTTGTCGTCGGCAATCAACGGCAGCGCGGCGAAAAGAAATGCGATGGCAATGAGTCGTTTCATGGTCAGTCCTAAATGTGGCCCAAGGCATCCACGATCTTCAGCCGCGACGCTTTGAGCGCGGGGAGGATCGACGACAGCGTCGAGGTGATGACGGCGATGAGGAAGGCGGTGATGAGGATGCCGGGCTGCAGCATCACCCGCAGCGGGTAGCCCTGCGTGTAGCCGGGCGGCGGTGGAAGCATGATGTGCACGCGGTTGATGAGGTTGGAGATACCGGCGCCGAACAGCAGCCCGGCCACGCCGCCGATC